>Ga0222425_100005_pt1:0-122500 | contig 967969 bp, 746 predicted proteins | sample 2B1ome_2_FD_180089 | JGI IMG/M metagenome (GOLD analysis project Ga0222425, IMG submission 180089) | Enriched microbial communities from leaf-cutter ant dump, University of Wisconsin, Madison, United States - 2B150A (version 2) | ecosystem: Environmental > Terrestrial > Nest > Insects...
GCCGCACGCACCCTCGATGATCTCCAAACCGCCACGGCCGCCGCTCTGCATGCCTTCCAGCCCAAACACTGCCGGAGCTTCTTTCGCCATGCTCAATACGGGACTAACTAAATCGAAAGTGCTCTAGGTTTAGCCACAGAGGCACAGAGGACGCAGAGAGCTGCCTTTCAGCGCGCTTTCCATCTGCGCCCATGCGGGTGATCCGTTGGGGATTCATTCTCCTGGTGGCCAAAAAGACAGGGCGGACACAAGGTCCGCCCCTACTGAGGAATCGGTGTGATCCGTGCTATCCGTGGCTAAACAGGCCGGTTCATTTCAATTTCGAAAAATCCACGGCTTTCAAGAACACAGACGTTGGCGGGCTGACGAGGATCGGGCCGGCGGCTTCGGATTCCGTGCGCACCTTCACCCAGTCGGGGTCCTGGCGGAAGCTGTCGAACGAGGCCTTGGCGGCGTCGACGGAGGCGTGCGCGAGGAAGTAGATCAGCGTCTTGCCGGCACCCTTGTCGGCATCGGTCGGATGGAAATACGGCAGGTTCGTCATGCCGTGCTTCTCGAAGAGCTTGATCGTGTGGTTGCGGAAACGGGCGTCGAGGGCGTCGAGCTTGCCGTCGTTGCAGACGTAGGTGCGAAGTTCGAAGACGCGTCCGCTAGCGGACTGCCCACCCGGAGCGGGCCAGGCCGGCGAGTAGTCGGTCTTTTCCAGGTAGATCGAGTCCACCTTGCGCACGATCTTGCCGGCGGCCTCCGAGGCGTCGCGCACGGCGTGCCAGGCCGGATCATCGATGAAGGCCTTCCACGAGGCCTTGGCGGCGTCACGGCTCTGGTGCTCGAGGATGTAGTAGAGCTTGTCCTGGTCTTTCTCTTCCACCGGCAGCCAGTAGATCACGTTCACCATGCCGTGCTTCTCGAAGAGCGCGCAGGTATGCTCGCGGAAACGCTTGAGCAGGTCGGGCATCTTGCCCGGGTGGGTATAGTAAATGCGAAGCTCGTAGACGGGCGCGGACGCGGCCATGGCGGGCGTGGCGGGGAGCAGGGAGCAGAGAACAAGGAGGGGTAACAGGAGCTTTTTCATGCGGGGTAAGCCACCAAACACACGGAAGGCATGGAAGACGAGACAGGGTTTTTGACCACAGATTTCACGGATGAGCATGGATGAAAGGCGTGCCGGGAATGTGACCCTTGGCGCCCGCTGCGCCTCGGTGGTGAGAGTCCCGGATCAGGATTCCGAACCTTGGCCACAAAAGGGAGATTCGAGCTACACCGCGTGGGCTTGGATCATAAACCACTGCCGCCGACTCACCCCAGAATTTTTATCACAGAGAGCACAGAGAACACGGAGAGGCATTCATGCTGCGATCCCAGTGCCCTCGGTGTTTACAGCCTTGGCCCCTCCGTCCGTGTACACCGACCGCACACCGGAAAAAGAACCGGGGCGAGATCGCCCCGGCTCCAACGTGGTGCGTTTCTGCGGTTTTTAGGGGCGAATCCCTCCGTGTATTCCGTGGTGCCCAAAATCCTTACTGCTTCTTCGCGGTTTCGATCACCGCATTGAAGGCGGGCTTGGGCTGGCCGGCGCGGTCGAAGAGCAGCGGGTGGTTGGTGCGGCCTCGGACGGGCCAGCCGTTCAACCAGGAATCACCGTCGGTCACGCCCCAGAAAGTCACGCGCTCGATCACGTCCTCGTACTTGAGGAAGAGCGCGAAGAGATCGGCGTAGCGCTTCGCCAGCTTTTCCTGGATCTCCGGCGGCAGGCCGGCGGTGTAGGGATCGTTTTCCTCGGAACGTTGCTCGCGCATGGTGATCTCGGCTCCACCCGCCCGGCGCGGCAACACCTCGACGTCGAGCTCGGTGAAGTGCACCTTCACGCCGGCGTCGCGCAGGGCGACGATGCTGGCCTCGATCTGCTCGATCGTGGGCGTCTCGAGGCGCCAGTGCGCTTGGGAGCCGACGGCGTCGATGCGCAGGCCCTTGGCCCGCAGGTCGTGCACGAGTTTCACAACGGAGGCGAGGCGGCCGGGTGTCTCCATGTTGTAGTCGTTGTAAAGAAGCTGGATGTTTTTGGGCAGTTCCTCGTTGGCGATGCGGAAAGCCTCGATGATCCAGTCGTCACCGAGGATGCTGCTGAACGGGCTTTTGCGGATGGAGCCGTCCTCGATAATGGCCTCGTTGACGACGTCCCAGGCGTCGGTACTGGGGCCGTAGAGCCTTGCCACGCGCTGCACGCGCTCGCGCATGCGCTTGAGCAGGGCGTCGCGGGACAGGGGCTGGCCCTCGGTGTCCTCGAAGACCCACTTCGGCGTCTGCGAATGCCAGAACAGCGTGTGCCCAACCATGTGCATGCCATGGGCCTTGCCGTAGCCGAAGAACGCGCCGGCCTCGGCGTCGTTGTACTCGCCCGGCTGGGGGTTGTAGGGGCCCCATTTCATGAGGTTGGTCGAGACGAGGGAGTTGAAATGCTTCTCGACGAGCGGACGCAGCGGGTGGTTGGGCTGCATGGCGACATTGGAGCCGAGAGCCGCGCCGATGAGAAACTTGCCGGCAAAGGCGTCCTTGAGCGCGGGAAGATCGTCGGCGGCAAAAGCCGGCGACGCGAGGAGCGAGGCGCAGAGCGCGAAGGGGGCAAAGAAGCGTTTCATGAGGAAAGGTTCATCGAAGGCACGGAGCGTTGGGAAACAAGGGGCCGTGTTGGTCGAACTAAAGAGCAGGCGCGACCGGCGTGCGAAAAGAGGCGGCGCCACCGAGGGAAAAGACGGCGAAAGGCGCGCGGCTCTGTCTTTGGTAATAGGCAGGGCGCGCGCCGGAGTCGAGGCGCGGAACGGGCAGACCCGCCTCCGGCCGGCAGCCCGCAGGGACGCGGGCCCTCCGGAAAAGCAAAAAGCCCGCGGAGGAATCCGCGGGCTTTGAATTTCACTCCGGGCTCCGAGCTCCCGGCTCCAGGCTCATTCAGAGCTTGGCGCTGTCCACCGCGGCGGGCTGGGCGGCGGCCTCGAGGGAGGAGAACGTGTAGAACGGTTGCGGCCAGTCCGGCTTGGGCGGGAGCGGCACGATCTTCCAGAACTTCTTCACTTCCTCCGCCCAGTTCGCGACGAGGGCCTTCGCGTGCGGGCTGCCGGTCTCCTCGGCATGGAGGGCGACCAGCTGGCGCAGCGACTCGATCTCCCCGGCGTTTTCCAGGCGCTCGGGCTGGATGAGCTGGCTGTTGTAGCGCTCGGTGAACGTGGCGTTCTCGTCGTAGACGAAGGCCAGGCCGCCGGACATGCCGGCGCCGAAGTTGAGGCCGACCTCGCCGAGAACAACGACGGTGCCGCGGGTCATGTACTCGCAGCCGTGGTCGCCCACGCCCTCAACGACGGCGGTCGCGCCGGAGTTGCGGACGGCGAAGCGCTCGCCCGCGCAGCCGGCGGCGAAGAGGAAGCCGCCCGTGGCGCCGTAGAGACAGGTGTTGCCGATGACGGCGTTGCGACGCCACTCGTACTTCTCGACGGGCTTGGGGTGGACGATGATCTCGCCGCCCGCCATGCCCTTGCCGACGTAGTCGTTGGCCTCGCCGATGAGCTTGAGGCGCACGCCCTGCACGAGGAAGGCGCCGAAGCTCTGGCCGGAGCTGCCGGTGAACTGGAGGTCCACGGTGCCCGCGGGCAGCGCATTGTTGCCGCGCGCGTAGGCGATCTGGCCGGAGAGGTAGGTGCCGACGTCGCGGTTGGCGTTCTCGACCTTGTACTTGCCGGTGAGCTTGGCCGCGTGGCCGGTGATGATGTCGCGGGCCTCGATGACGATGGCCTCGTCGAGCGTGCCCTCGTTGCCGAAGCGCGCGTTGCGCTCGCGGGTGTGGTAACGCTCGGTCTGGCCGGTCGGGTCCGGATCGTGCAGCACGCCGGAGAGGTTGATGAGGCGGGTCTTCGGGTTCGCCGGGTCGTCGATCTGCTCGAGCAGGTCCACGCGGCCGACGATCTCGTTGAGGGTCTTCGCGCCGAGGCGCGCGAGGTAGCGGCGCACCTCCTCGGCCACGGCGTTGAAGTAGGCGATGACGTTCTCGGGCTTGCCGCGGAACTTGGCGCGGAGGTCGTCGCGCTGGGTGGCGACGCCGACCGGGCAGGTGTTCAGGTGGCAGACGCGGAACATGGCGCAGCCGGCCGCGATGAGGGCCGAGGTGCCGAAGTTGTACTCCTCGGCGCCGAGCAGCGCGGCGATGACGATGTCGCGGCCGGTCTTCATGCCGCCGTCGGTGCGGAGCACGACGCGGTTGCGGAGGCCGTTCATCATGAGGACCTGGTGGGCCTCGGCGACGCCGAGCACCCAGTCGGAGCCGGCGTTCTTGATCGAGCCGAGCGGCGAGGCGCCGGTGCCGCCCTCGTGGCCGGAGACCAGGATGACGTCGGCATAGGCCTTGGCCACGCCGGCGGCGACGGTGCCGACGCCGGAGGAGGCGACGAGCTTCACGCAGACCTTGGCGCGAGGGTTGACCTCCTTGAGGTCGAAGATGAGCTGCGCGAGGTCCTCGATGGAGTAGATGTCGTGGTGCGGCGGCGGCGAGATGAGCTGGACGCCGGGCACGGAGTAACGGAGGCGCGCGATGAGCGGCGAGACCTTGTGGCCGGGCAGCTGGCCGCCCTCGCCGGGCTTGGCGCCCTGGGCCATCTTGATCTCGATCTCGCGGGCGTTGGAGAGGTACTCGGCGGTGACGCCGAAGCGGCCGGAGGCGACCTGCTTGATGGCGGAGTTGGCGTTGTCGCCGTTCTCGCGGACCACGAAGCGGGCGGGATCCTCGCCGCCCTCGCCGGAGTTGGACTTGCCGCCGATGCGGTTCATCGCGATGGCGAGCGTCTCGTGCACCTCGGGGGAGAGCGCACCGAGCGACATGCCGGCGGTGGTGAAACGCTTGCGGATGTCCTCGGCCGGCTCGACGTCGTCGAGGGCGATCTCCTTCTCGGCGAACCTGATCTTGAGCAGGTCCTTCAGGGTGACGGGCGCATGGTCGTCGGAAACGTTCGCGAAGGTCTTGTAGGCCTCGGCATCGGGGTTGCGCACGAACTTGTGCATGCCCGCGACGACCTTGGGATTCCAGCCGTGGAATTCGCCCTCGCCGCGCTTGTTGACGCGGTAGTAGCCCTCGTTGTGCATGGCGGGGGCGGTGGCCTGGCCGACCTGGTCGGGGTCGGCGGAGTCGAGCTTCGGGAAGCCGCGCTCGTGGCGGGCGATGGTCTCCTCGGCGATCTGGCGGTAGCCGATGCCGCCGACGGGCGACGGCACACCGGAGAAGCACTCCTCGATGACCTTGTTGCCGATGCCGATGGCCTCGAAGATGCGCGCGCCGCGGTAGCTGAGCAGCGTGCTGATGCCCATCTTGGCCATGATCTTGAGCAGACCGGCTTCGATGGCGGCCTTGTAGTTTTGCTCGGCCTGGGCAGGCGTGACAGGGGCGGAAGTCTTGCCGGCCGCCGCGAGGTCGCGAACGGTCGCGAGCGCGAGGTACGGATTCACCGCGGCGGCACCGTTGCCGATGAGGCAGGCGATCTGGTGAACGTCGCGGGCCTCGCCCGTCTCGGCCACGAGATCGCACTTGAGGCGAATGCCCGCGCTGACGAGCTTCATCTGCACCGCGCCCATGGCGAGGAGCATCGGGATGGCGACCTTGTTGAGGCCGATGCCGCGGTCGGAGAGGATGATCACGCGGACACCGTGCGTCTGGACGACGCTGAGCGCCTTCTTGCCAAGCTCCTGCAGGGCCTGCTCCATGGCGTCAGGGCCGTTGGAGGGATCGAAAAGAACGTCGAATTTGGCGACGCGGCCACGGAGGAAGCTGATCTCGGGGAGGGCCACGAGCTCGTGGTCGAGGAGGACCGGCGAGTCGAGGTTCACGAGGCCGTCGAAGTCGGGCAGCTTCTCGAAGACGTTGAGGCGGCCGCCGATGCCGGACTGGACCGACATGACGGACTTCTCGCGGATCGAGTCGATCGGCGGGTTGGTGACCTGCGCGAAGAGCTGCTTGAAATACTGGTAGAGCAGACGCGGGCGGCGCGAGAGCACGGCCAGCGGCGTGTCGTCGCCCATCGAGCCGACGGGCTCCTGGCCCTCGGCGAGCGGGGTCAGGATCATCTCGAGTTCATCGAGGTCGTAGCCGAAGGCCAGCTGCTGGTCGAGCGAAGCGGCGGCGGGCGCGGCCGGGACGGCGGTCTCGGTGACCTTCTTCGTGTAGGTCTCGGCGAACTTGTGGAGGTTGACGAGGTGCTTGTCGCACCACTCGCCGTAATTGAAGTGCGCGGAGGCGACGACGGCGGCCTTGATGTCGGCGTCCTTGAGCAGCTTGTTCTCCTTCAGGTCGACCGCGATCATGCGGCCGGGCCCGAGGCGGCCGGACTCGACGACCTTGCCCGGCAGGTCGGAGACGACGCCGGCCTCGGAGGCGAGGACGAAGTAACCGTCGTCGTAGAGCTTGTAGCGGGCGGGGCGCAGGCCGTTGCGGTCGAGCGAGGCGGCGACGTAGCGGCCGTCGGTGAAGGTCAGCGCGGCGGGGCCGTCCCACGGCTCCATGATGTGGGCGTGATAACGGTAGAAGTCGCGCAGCTCGGGCGAGAGCTTCTTGTCCTTCTCCCAAGCCATCGGGACCATCATCATCATGGCGTGCAGCGGGGAGCGGCCGCCGAGGACGAGGGTGTGGAGGACGTTATCCAGCGAAGCGGAGTCCGACATGCCGGGCTGCACGATCGGGTGCAGGTCGGCGAAGCGGGCACCCCAGACGCCGCCGGCCATCGAGCGCTCGCGGGCGTGCATGCGCACGCGGTTGCCGCGGATGGTGTTGATCTCGCCGTTGTGCGCGAGCGCGCGGAACGGCTGCGCGAGATGCCAGGTGGGGAAGGTGTTGGTCGAGTAGCGCTGGTGGAAGAGCGCGAAGGCGGTCTTGTAGCCCTTGTGGCGCAGGTCCGGGTAAAACTTGCGCACCTGCGGGGCGTTGAGCAGGCCCTTGTAGACGATGGTGCGGCAGGAGAAGCTGCAGACGTAGAAGCCGTCGATGCGCGCGGCCAGGCACCGACGCTCGGCGACCATGTGCGCGAGGAACAGCTTGCGCTCGAATTCCTCCTCCGTGAGCTCCTCGATCCGGGCGACGAGCGCCTGCGCGATGACGGGCACGGTCTCGGCGGCCTTGCGGCCGAGAATGGAAATGTCGACGGGCACCTCGCGCCAGCCGAGGAACGCGAGGCCCTCCTCCTTGACCGCCTCGATGACGATCTTGCGGGCGTGAGCCTGGGCGAGGTCGTTGCCGCGCGGCAGGAAGATCATGCCGACGCCGAGTTCGCTCTCGGCCGGGGCGGTCTTCTTCTGGGCCTCGAAATGCTCGCGGAAGAGTTCGTAGGGAATCTGCGTGAGCACGCCGGCACCGTCGCCGGTGATGGCATCGGCGTCGATGGCGCCGCGGTGGGCCAGGGCTTTCAAGGCGGCCAGGGCGCGCGTCAGCACGTCGTGACTGCGTTCGCCGGTGATGCGGGCGATGAAGCCCACGCCACAGGCGTCGTGTTCGAACTCGGGATTATAGAGCGGGGATGGCCGTAGGTTGCTCACTAGGTTTGGAGGGTCGGAGGGTAATAAACGTGCACCCGCGCCGGCTCTGGCAATAGTGTTTTTTGCGATGGCGGACATAGGGCTCGCACAGGGGCCCGCGGCAGAGCGGATCACAGCTGCGGAAGGTGGTGTGGAAGCCTGTCATAAGCGGGTTTCAGGCCAGTTGCTCCGGCAAATGGGCCATGACGCGATCGACGGCTTCCGCCCGCCGGCTTCAGGAACCGTTTCAGCCGCCGTGCAGGCCGCAATTTTACCAAAACCGCCCGATCTGGAGCCATGGCGACCTCGCCGTGGATTGGATTGAAAACCGCCTGCTCCCCCCAAACGCCGCACGACGCGACGGACAGTTTTCAACCTCCTCAAAATTTTGTTTGCTACGCCCCCTGGTTTTGGGTCTGGTCACCGCTCCTCAGTCGAAAATCGGGGCGTAGCTTAGCCTGGTAGAGCGCTACGTTCGGGACGTAGAGGTCGTGAGTTCGAATCTCACCGCCCCGACCATTTCGAGAATGAAGCCACCGCACCGCCGGTGGCTTCGTCGTTTCCGGCCCTGGTGTGCTCACGCCCAGGGGTCCAGCACGACCTTGATGCAGCCGTCGGCCTTGCGGGTGAACCTGTCATAAGCATCGGGCGCCTGGGTCAGCGGCAGACGGTGGGTGATCACGAACGACGGATCCACCCTCCCCTCCTCGATCAGCTTCAGCAGCGGAGCCATGTAACGGTGCATGTGCGTCTGTCCCATGCGGAAGGTCACGCCCTTGTTCATCGTCGCGCCGAAGGGAATCTTGTCGAGGAACCCGACGTACACGCCGGGCACCGACAGCACGCCGGCCTTGCGCACGCAGCGCATCGCCTGGCGCAACGCGAAGGGCCGGTCGGTTTCCATTTTCAATGCCTGCTTCACCGCATCGTAGGTCGAGCCGTGCGCTTCCATGCCGACGGCGTCGATCGCCGCATCGGGTCCGCGTCCGCCGGTGTGCATCTTCAGTTCCTCCATCACGTCGTCGCCGCTTTCGATCGTCACCGCGCCGGCCGCCTCCGCCATCGCGCGCCGTTCCGGCACCGAGTCGATGCCGATGACCTTGGCCGCGCCGAGCAGGAGCGCCGAGCGGATGGCAAACTGCCCCACCGGCCCGCAACCCCACACGGCCACGACGCTGCGGCCGGGCTCGATGCCGCAATTTTCCGCGGCCATGTAGCCGGTCGGGAAGATGTCAGACAGGAACAGCACCTTGTCGTCCGGCAGGTCGCTTTCGATCCGCAGCGGCCCGACGTCGGCGAACGGCACGCGCACATACTGCGCCTGACCGCCCGCGTAGCCGCCGGTCAGGTGAGCGTAACCGAACATGCCCGCGGGGCTGTAGCCCATCAGCATCTCGGCGATCCCGGCGTTGGGGTTGGTGTTGTCGCAGGCAGCCCATTGCTGGCGCAGGCAATGGCTGCATTGGCCGCAGGAGATCGTGAACGGCACGACGACGCGGTCGCCGACGCGGAGTTTCCGGACCTCCGGCCCGACCTCCACCACCTCGCCCATGAACTCATGGCCGAGGATGTCGCCCTCCTGGAGCGTCTGCACGTAGCCGTCGTAAAGGTGGATGTCCGAACCGCAGATGGCCGTGGCCGTGATCTTCACGATGCAGTCGCGCGGATTGAGGAGCCGCGGATCCGCGACGGTCTGCACCTCCATCTTCTTTTTGCCCGCCCAGCAGACGGCCTTCATGACCGCTCCTTCCGCCGGTTTTGCGGCGCGCCGACGGGCTGGCCGTCGGTGGTGGGGATTTCACCGGCCTCGAACAACGCCTTGAACCGGCGCAGGGCGTCGGCCACCTGCTGGCCCGCCTCCTCGCCGGTGAGTTTCGCCACGAGCGCGCCGAGCTTCCCGCCGGGCGGATCGTACTCGAGCTTCACGACCACCTCCGTGCCCTCGTCGCCGGGCGCAGGCTGGAAGCGCACGGTGCCGGCGTTCGGCACGTCGGCCCCCTCGCGCGAACGCCACGCGATCAGCCGCCCCGGCTCGTCGTTGATGACCAGCGCATCCCACTCGACAGGCTCCTTTCCCGGCGCGCTGACCGCCCAGTGGGATTCCGTGAGCGACAGCGTGGTGATCTCGACCGGGTGCCTGATGATCTTCGGCAGGTTGGAGAGATCGCGCCAGAAGGCGTAGAGCTCCTCCGCGGGGCGGCGCACGGTCACGGCCTTCACGACCTTGATGCCGCGATTGCCCTCCACGACGATTTCAGATCCGGCAACGGCTGGGGATTTCATGCCCGCAGGTTAACCGGTGCGCGGCAGCGCACCATCGGGCGGATTGCGACGCGAAGAATGGGGCGTTGTTCTCCACCACCGAGGCGCAAACCGCGGACCGCCAGTCGTACATTCGACCGTGACGGCGCTTGCGATCCGCCCCTTCCCGCATGCACTGCGCCTTTCCCCATCCCCTCCATGCGACGCCTCCCGCTTCTCCTGTTCCTGGCCATCACCTTCCCCCTTCACGCGCAGCCCGCAGCCATCACCGTGCATGCCGACCGCATGGCCGGCGAAATCCGCCCCATCTGGAACTACTTCGGCTACGACGAAGCCGGCACGACGCTGACCCGCGAGGGCCGGCACCTGCTCGGTGAACTCAACCGGCTGACGGACGAGCCGGTCCGCATCCGCGTGCACCACCTGCTCACCAGCGGCGACGGCACGCTCGCCCTCAAGTGGTCGAGCACGAACGTCTACACCGAAGACGCCGACGGCCGGCCCGTCTACGACTGGACGCGGCATGACGCCATCCTCGACGAGCTGACGAAGCCCGGCATCGAACCGTTCATGCAGGCGAGCTTCATGCCGCAGGCGCTTTCGTCGCAACCGGAGCCCTACACCCCGAAACTGGTGAAGACCGGCCTGCCCAAGGACATGGTATCGGGCGGCGCCTTTTATCCGCCCAAGGACTACCCAAAATGGGAAGCCCTGATCGAAGCCTGGGCGCGCCATTGCGGCGAACGCTACGGCAGCGCACGCGCCGCCTCCTGGCTGTGGGAATTGTGGAACGAACCCGAGTCGCCGTACTGGCGTGGCACGCCGGAGGATTACTTCAAGCTCTACGACCATTTCGCCGCCGCGGTGAAACGCGCGCTGCCCGGCGCGCGTGTCGGCGGACCGCATGTCACCGACCCGGGCTGGAAACAGGGTGACGTGTTCATGCGCGCCTTCCTCGAGCACTGCCGCTCCGGACACAACGCCGCCACCGGCGGCATCGGCGCACCGCTGGACTTCGTCGCCTTCCACGCCAAGGGCACGACGCGCCTGGACGAACAAGGCCGCGTCGAGATGAACCTAAGAAACCACCTCAAGACCATCGACACCTACGGCCGCATCATCGCGAGCTTTCCCGAATTCGAGAAACTCCCGATCTACATCGGCGAATCCGACCCCGAAGGCTGCGCCGGCTGCCCGGCCACGCTCGATCCGGAACGCGATTACCGCCGGACCTCCCAGTTCGCCGCCTACACCGCGGCCTCGTTCATGCGGAAACAGGACCTGCTCGCCCGCACCGGCGGCGACCTGCGGGGCGCGGTCTCGTGGGCCTTCACGTTTTCCGAACAGCCGTGGTTCAACGGCCTGCGCGCGCTCACGACCAACGAGGTCGCCCTGCCCGTGCTGAACGCCTTCAAGCTGTTCTCCCGGCTCGCCCCGCACCGCGTGGCCGTCGAGGCATCCGCGATGCTCCCGGTGGACGCGATCATCGCCGACAGCGTGCGCGGCGACTCCGATGTCGGCGCCGTGGCTTCGCGCGACGGCAACCGGCTCACCCTCCTGCTCTGGAACTACCACGACGTCGCCGGCGGCTACGAGCAGGTGCGCGATGTGGAGCTGACCGTCACCGGCCTGCCGCCCGGCCTGTCCGGCGCCCAGCGAATCGAGCATTCCATCGACGAGGTCAACGGCAACGCCTACACCGCGTGGCTCGCCATGGGCTCGCCGCAAACGCCCACCGCCGACCAGATCGACGCCTTGAACTTCGCCGCGGAGATGCGACCGGTGAAGCACGCTTTCACCACGGACGCCGGCGGCACGGCCAGGATCAAGGTCTCGCTGCCGCGCCAATCAGTGAAGCTGATCGAAATCGTGCTTCCGGCCCGGTGAGCCCCATCGCCTAAATTCCTTGCAGGGGCGCGGCTTGACCGCGCCCTTCGCGGGCGGACGCAAGGTCCGCCCCTACAAGTTCAGCAGCGTTTGCCTGAAACCCGGCCTCAAGCCCCACCCGGGGCACGTGTCACGGAATCGTCCGTCAGCAGCAGCGCGCGCAATACTTCCGCGACGCTCCACGCCTGGGCGATGCAACCGCGCGCGCGATAAGGCGGCTCGGCATCGAAGATCTCGCTGATCGAGCCGATGGCCGTGCTGTCCAGTTGGACGAGCAGGCCGTCAAGAAACCGGCGCGCCCCGGTCCGGTCGCCGGGATGAACCTTCAGCCAGGCGTCGATGAACGGCCCGATGAGCCAGGGCCAGACCGTGCCCTGGTGGTAGGCGGCGTCGCGCGAACGGATGTCGCCCGCGTAGCTGGCCTTGTAGTCCGGATGCCGCGGACTGAGCGTGCGCAGCCCCACCGGCGTCAGCAGTTGTTCCTCCACGACCGTCAGCACCGCAGGCCACCGCTCCGGCGCCAGCACGGGATGCGGCAGCGAAAACGAGAGCAGTTGGTTGGGCCGCACGGCGGCATCATCGCCCTCGGGACCGTCCACCACGTCGAACAGGCAGCCGGTCTTTTCGTTCCAAAACCGGCGGTTGAACGACTCCGCCGTGCGGCCGGCCTCCGCCGCCAGTGCGTCGGCCGCCGCGAGGTCTCCGCTTTCACGCAGGAAATCCTCGAGCACCCGCTGCGCATTGTACCAGAGCGCATTGATCTCAACCGCCTTGCCCCGGCGCGGCGTGACGACCCAGTCGCCGACCTTCGCGTCCATCCACGTCAGCTGATAGTCCTCTTCGCCTTGGCGCAACAGCCCGTCGGAAGCATCCACGCCAATGCCGAAGCGCGTTCCGCGCACATGATGGTCGTGGATGTCGCGCAGCACCGGCAGCAGCGTCTGGAGAATGGCATGATCGCCCGTCACGCCCACGTAGCGATGGATTGCGTGAAAAAACCACAGCGTGGCGTCCGCCGTGTGGTAGAGCCCCTGGTTCTCCCCCTCGGGAAACAAATTCGGGATGAGGCCGTCCCGCGTCGCCCGCGCGAAGGTGTGCAGGATCCACGCGGCCTCCTGAAAACGCCCGGTCGCGAGCGCCAGGCCCTCGAGGCTGATCATCGTGTCGCGCCCCCAGTCGGTGAACCAGTGGTAACCCGCGATCACGCTGCGCAGCTCGTCGCCCTCGGCGCGAGCCCGCGCGGAGTCGCGGATGCGGCCCTTCGGCGCGATGATGAACTGGTCGGCCGCCAGCGCGAGTTCGCCCGCGGCCTCCGGCAGGCGCGCCACCTGGCGCAACAGGCGCCCGGTCCGGATCCGCTCGGTCGACAGCGCATCCTCGGGTGACAGCGCCAGCACGGTCCGCCAGTCCTCGGTCGATGCGATCAGGGTCACCGGACCGTCGTCTGCGCGGATGGAAAAATAACCCGGCGACCAGAGCGGACCGCGGGATTCGTAGCCCCGCTCCGCGTCGCGCGGGTAGAACACCTCGCGCAGCAAGCCGCCCTCCACGACGAGGAACCAGTCCGCCGCCACCATGGACAACCGCAGCGGCGGCATGCCGTCCGGGGCCGCCACCTCGATGCGGCGCCCTTCGCAGGACACGCGGTAGCCGGGGGCGACCGGCGTGCTGACCGGCGCCTCGAACGGACGGAACTGCAATGCCGGCCGCAGCTCGAGACGCGTGCCCGCCGGGGCCGACTGGATCCGGTAGGTCACATGCACCGTGTTCTGCAGGTTCGGCATCACGAGGCGCTTTTCGACCACGACTTCGCCGCAGGTGTAGCGCCAGCGCGGGATCTGATCCTCGAGCGAAAACTCCTCGAGCGTGCCGCCGGACGGTTCCCCGCCGTCGATCCGGCAGGACCGGCCGTCGGGCCATTTCAGGTGCTCGTCAAGGTGGTTCAGCATGAGCGTGCGCCCGAACGGCGCGGGCAGCGCCGCCACGAGCAGCCCGTGGTAACGCCAGGTGGCATGCCCGCCGAGCGTGCCGGAGGCAAAGCCGCCGAGGCCGTTGGCGACCAGCCACTGCCGGTCGAGCAGCTCCGCCCGCGCCTCCGGGGAGGCCGCGGCGAAATCAATCCTTCTCCGTGAACCTGGCATGGCGAAGGGTGGGATCGCCGGACGGGCGGAGCACGAAGGCCGCATGCCCGGGAATGTTCCAGTTGTCGGCGGTCTCGATTTCATCCGGCGTGCCGGTTCCGCCATAAACCGGGTCCTCGCTCGACCAGAGCGTCGCCCAGCCGCGCGCGGCCGGCGGCGCGAGCAACGGTTCCGGCGCCGGATGCAGGCGAAGGTCGGCGCCGAGGTTGACCAGCAGAAGCCGGTCCCCGCCGTCCGTCGAAAAATAGCGCAGCACGAACGCCTCGGCGCCCAGGACGGCGCCATCGATGCGTGCCGGCGCGTGCAACGCCGGATCGTCGCGGCGCAGGCGCAGCAGGTCGGCGTGCAGGCGGACCGCCCCCGCGTGTTTTTCGCATTCGGAAAGATCCAGTTTGCTGCGCTCGAAGGTCGCCGGTGCGCCGGGGTCGTCCAACCGGTCCCGGGCGTCGCGCCCGGCGAGGGTGCGGAACTGCCTCAAAAATCTGCCACGCCCCGCGCGTACCAGCGGCGCGAGGTCGGCGTGGTGATCCGCGAAATACAGAAACGGCGAGGAGGCGCAGAATTCCTGTCCCTGGAACAGGAGCGGAGTCGAAGGCAGCAGCAGGAGCAAAGCGGTGAGCGAGCGGTGGCGTCCGGGACTGGTCAGTTCGTGGAGGCGCCGGCCCGTGAGCGTGTTGGCAAGCTGGTCGTGGTTCTGCAGGAAGATCACGAAGTTCTCCGGCGCGAGGTCGAGTGCGGGCGTTCCCCGGCGCTTCTGCTGCCAGTCGTGCCAGCCGCCCTGAAAAAGGAAGCCGTATTTGGCCGCGGAAATGAACTCCTGCGGCCGGCCGCCGTAATCCATGAAATAGGCCTCGGCCCGGCCCGTCGCCGCCACCCGCGCGGCGTGATGGAAATCATCGTTCCAGATCGCATCGAGCCCGCAACCGCCGGCCTCGCGCGGCCGCACCAAGGGCGCGCGCTGGGTCTCGTCCTCCGCCACGACATAGATCCGGCGGCGCGGCGCGGCGGCCCGCGCCGCCGCCGCAAGCTCCGCCACGACATGCTCCGCCGACCGGTCGAAGATCTGATGGGTCGCATCCAAGCGCAGGCCGTCGAAGTGATACTCCGCGATCCAGTACGCGGCGTTCGTGATGAAAAACTCGCGCACCGGCGCGGAATGGGGTCCGTCGAAATTGATCGCCGCGCCCCACTCGCTCTGCTGCGCGGAGAAATAGTGCTCCGAAAACTGCGCGAGGTAGTTTCCGTCGGGCCCCAGGTGGTTGTAGACGACGTCCAGGATCACCATCAGTCCCAGGTGATGCGCCCGGTCCACGAAGCGCCGGACGTCATCCGGCCCGCCATAGAGCCGGGTCGGCGCAAAGAGGTTCACGCCGTCGTAGCCCCAGCCGTAGCGGCCGGGCATCTCCGCGACGGGCATGATCTCCAGGCCGGTGACGCCCAGCTCGGCCAGTCGGGGCAGCTGCTCCATCGCCGCCGCCCAGGTGCCGGCCGGGGTGAAGGTGCCTAGGTGCATCTCGTAAAGCACGAGGTCGCGCGGCGGCCGGCCGGTCCAGGCCCGGTCGGTCCAGGCAAAGTCCGGCGCCACGACTTCCGACGGCCCGTGCGGCCCGTCAGGCTGCCGGCGCGAGGCGGGATCGGGAAACGAGCCGTGGTCGAGCCGGAACCGGTAGCGCGCTCCGGCGCGCACGCCTTCGACGAGGCCGGAAAAATAGCCCGTGCCCTCCGGCGCCAGCACGACCGCCGCGCCGCGTTCGAACTCGACGGCCACGCTGCCGGACCGCGGGGCCCAGACCCGGAAATGCGTCCCGCCGGCCTGCACCTCGGCGCCGATGGGAAAGATGCGTTCATGCGGGCTCATGCGTTGCGCTGACCGGGCGTCGTGCCGGCGGTGCCGGAGAAAAACGGCCCTGATGCGCGCGGCCGGGTTTCGCCCGATGGTTTCGCCTGCGCGGACCCGCTAAGCTGTTGCCATGCCTTCGAACAATCCTTCCGAACAATCCCCTTCTCACGACCAGATTTCGCAACGCGCCCGCGAACTCTGGGAAAGCCGCGGCCAGCCCTCCGGCCAGGACGACGCGATCTGGCTCGAAGCCGAGGAATCGCTGCGCCTGCAGGCCGCCCCGGCGGACATCTCCACGCCGGGCGAAAGCGGGCTCCCTGCCGCCTCCTCCCAACCACCGGGCCGCTCGCCACGTCGCGAAAGCCCGGACTCCCGCGGTCGCGGCGCCGAATCCTCGGCGCGCCAGAACGTGCGGCGAGACGTGGACGACGATCCGGACATCTGAGCCCGGGAAACGCGATCAATGGATCACAACACGGAGGAGACACCTCACGAACGCACGGCCCGTCGCGCTTACGAAATCTGGGAACGCGACGGACGGCCCGCACAGCGCGACCTCGACCACTGGCTCATCGCCGAAGACGAGCTTCGGCGCAGGGAACGGGATCCGGCCGGAGATACCCCGGCCCCGCCCGTCACCAATCTGGATCGCGCGCTGTCGCCGGCCGCACGGCGGCGGGCGCGGGACGAACGGCAGGCGGATGCCCCCGCCCGGCCGGTCCCGGAGCCGCCGCCCGCCGAGCACTTCATCGTCCTCGCCGACCGGTCGGCCCTCCATGTCCTGGCGGAGGAACATCCCGTGGGGCAGCGCACGGCGATCCTGCGCGCCCTGCACCACGAGACCTTTCCGCTCGGCCGCGAATCCTATTTCGCCCGCGACACGGGGCCGCAGGGCCGCTTTCCGCACAACACACGGCAGGGCGGCCAGTCGATCGATGAGCGCTTGCCGATGCAGCAGGAGCAGGAGCGGCGGCTGGTGCGGCAGATCGGCCAGGCCATCGCGGCCTTCCTCCGTCAGCGACCGGACGCCACGTGGGACTTCGCCGCCGGCGCCCCCTTGCATCGCGCTCTGCTTGATCAGCTCGAACCCGCCCTGCTTGGACGCCTGCGACGCATCCTGCCCAAGGAGCTGACCCACCAGCCGGTCGAGTCACTGGCGGTCCATTTCGCCGCCGCGCCGCCCGCCATCACCGGATCCGGATCCAACCGCCCGAACGCCCGCTCCTCCCCTTGAACGTCTGGAAAGGATACGACCACCCGCTCGGTGCGACCTGGACGGGCGAAGGCGTGAACTTCGCCCTCTTTTCCCAGCACGCCACCGGCGTCGAGCTGTGTCTGTTCGACGACCTGGGCCGGGCCGAGAGTCACCGGATTCCCCTGCGCGAGCGCAGCAATTTCGTCTGGCACTGCCTTCTGCCCGATGTGCGCCCCGGCCAGCTCTACGCCTACCGCGTGGACGGTCCGTACGATCCGGGCGCCGGGCATCGCTTCAACCGCCACAAGCTGCTGCTCGATCCCTACGCCCAGGCCATCGCCGGCAACGTGCAGTGGAGCGATGCGATGTTCGGCTATCCGATCGGGCACCCCGACGCCGACCTGGCGTTCGACGGGCGCGACAACGCCGCCATCATGCCCAAGGGCGTGGTCGTCGATCCGGCGTTCCGCTGGACCGACCACGACCGGCCCCGCCGGCCGCTGCACGAGACCATCATCTACGAGCTGCACGTGCGCGGTTTCTCGCGGCTCTGGCCGGCCGTGCCGGAAGCCCTGCGCGGCACCTACGCCGGCCTCGCGACACCCGAGGCGATCCGGTATTTCAAGAAGCTCGGCGTCACCGCGATCGAGTTGATGCCCGTCCATGCGCACGCCGACGCCAAGCATCTCGTGGACCGCAGCCTGTCCGACTACTGGGGTTACAACACGCTCGGATTTTTCGCGCCCGAGGCGCGCTACAGCAGCGCCGGCGACCGCGGCGGACAGGTGCGCGAGTTCAAGGCGATGGTGAACCGGCTCCACCAGGCGGGGCTGGAGGTGATCCTCGACGTGGTGTACAACCACACCGCCGAGGGCAACCACCTCGGCCCGACCCTTTCCTTCAAGGGCATCGACAACGCCACCTATTACCGCCTCACCGCCGAAAGCGGCCGCTACTACATGGATTACACGGGCACGGGCAACACGCTCAACGTCCCGCAGCCGCGCGTGCTCCAGCTCGTCATGAACAGCCTGCGGTACTGGGTGAACGAGATGCATGTCGACGGCTTCCGTTTCGACCTCGCCCCGGCGCTGGCGCGCGAGCTGCACGAGGTCAGCAAGCTCTCGTCGTTCTTCGACGTCATCCAGCAGGATCCCGTCCTGTCCCGGGTGAAGCTGATCGCGGAACCCTGGGATGTCGGCGAAGGCGGCTACCAGGTGGGCAACTTCCCGGCGCACTGGGCGGAATGGAACGGCCGCTACCGGGACGCCATCCGCGGCTACTGGCGGGGCGACCCCGGCCGCATGCGCGACCTCGCCTACCGCCTCTGCGGCAGCGCCGATCTCTACGAGGGCGACAACAAGACGCCGAACGCCAGCATCAACTTCATCACCTCGCACGACGGTTACACGCTGCGCGACCTCGTCTCGTTCGAACAACGCCACAACGCCGCCAACGGCGAGGACAACCGCGACGGCGAGCAGAACAACCACTCCTCCAACTGGGGCCACGAGGGACTCGACGCCCCGGCCCGCGTGGAACGGCTGCGGCGGAGGATCGTGCGCAACTTCCTGGCCACGCTCTTCGTGTCGCAGGGCGTGCCCATGCTGCGCGCGGGCGACGAGCGCGGCGCCACCCAGCAGGGCAACAACAACGCCTACTGTCAGGACAACGAGATCAGCTGGCTCGACTGGGACCTCGACCGGCGGCAAAAGCGGCTCCTGCGGTACACGAGCCGGCTCATCCACTACCGGCGAAGCCATCCCATCCTGCACCAGGCGCAGTTTTTCCGCGGACGGGACCTGCGCGGCAACGGCGTCAAGGACATCACCTGGATCAACGCCGACGGCACCGAGATGACCGACGACACCTGGGCGCGCGACTACGCGATGGTGCTGGGCGTGATGCTCAGCGGCGACTCGACCGACCTGCGCGATTTCCGCCAGCAACCCATCCGCGACACCACGCTCCTGCTGTTTTTCAACGCCGCCGCCGGGGATGTGAACGTGGTGCTGCCCGGGTCCGACGCCGACATCTGGCGCCAGGTGATCGACACGTCGGTGGAACACGGATTCCTCCGCCTGACCTCGCGCAAGGCGGCCGGCGTCACGCACCGGCTTCCGGCCCATTCCTTCTCCCTCTTCGAGTTGGAAGCCCCGTCGTGATCCTGCCGGCCGGAACGCCGCCGGCGCCGGCCGGTCCCTCTCCCGCGATGAGCGAATCCCCCACCCGCCCTGCGGTCCCTGTCGACGGTTTCGCCGACCCTGCCCGGCTTTTCGGCCCGCTGTTTCACGACGTGCAGGAGGCAGGGATCTTCAGCGACCAGAAGACCTTCGCGGACTGCCAGCCAAAGATGCGCCCGGCCGACATCCTCGCGCGTTATGCGGAGGCCCGCGACCGGGTCCATCTGCGCGATTTCGTCTTCGAACATTTCTTCGTGCCCGAGACACCGCACATCCAGGCGTTCGTCGCGGAAAGCATCGACCATCACCTGGAGACCGTCTGGTCGCTGCTGCAGCGCGACCCGCCGCCGTTGCACGAGGGCTCCTCGCTGCTGCCGCTGGCCCAGCCCTACCTCATTCCCGGCGGACGCTTTCGCGAGGTCTATTACTGGGATTCGTATTTTGCCATGCTCGGCCTGCGGATCAGCGGCCGCGAACCGTTGATCCGGGCGATGACCGACAACTTCGCCGACCTGATCCGACGCTTCGGCGTCATTCCCAATGGCAACCGAACCTACTACCTCACGCGCTCCCATCCGCCTTTTCTCGCCTTCATGGTCGAACTCATCGCCGAGCAGGACGGAGACGCGGCCTACCGCCGCTACCTGCCTGCGCTCGAAGCCGAGCTGGCCTATTGGAACGACGAAACGCACCCCACGAAACACCGTGTCGGGATGCCCGGCGGACAGGTGCTGCATCGCTACTACGACCAGTCGGGCCAGCCGCGTCCCGAGGCCTACGCGCATGACCGCCGGCTGCAGGAGCAGTCCCGGCAGCCGGCGGAAACGTTTTTCCGCAACATGCGCTCGGGTTCGGAAAGCGGCTGGGATTTCAGCAGCCGCTGGTTTCTCGATGGCGGCGACCTGGGCGCCACAAGCACGACCGACCTGGTGCCCGTGGACCTGAACTGCTTCCTCCTGCAGCTCGAGCGCACGCTGGGCCGCGCGTACCAAGCCGCGCAGCGGAACGCGGAGGCGGATGCCGCCAACACCGCCGCGGACGGGCGGGCCCAGGCCGTTCTCCGCCACTGCTGGTCGGGCGTGGAAAACTTTTTCTTCGACCACGATCTGCGGCGCGGCGCCGTGAACCCGGCGTTCACGCTCGCCGCCGTGGCGCCGTTGTTTGTGCGGATCGCAACACAGGCGCAGGCCGATGCGGTGGCGGAGACGTTGCGCCAGCGGTTTCTGCAACCCGGCGGCCTCGTGACCACGCTCGTGCCCAGCGGCCAGCAGTGGGACTGGCCGAACGGCTGGGCCCCCTTGCAATGGATGGCCGTGGCAGGGCTCCGTCACTACGGCCACGACCACCTCGCGCGGGAAATCGCCCTGCGCTGGGTCGCGTTGAACCAGGAGGTGTTCCGCCGCACCGGCCGCCTGTTGGAAAAATACAATGTCGTGGACCTCAGCCTGCCCGCCGGCGGCGGCGAATACCCGACGCAGGACGGCTTCGCCTGGACCAACGGCGTGCTGATGCGCCTGCGACAGGAATACCCGCACTAGCGCGGATCAGATTGATCGGCAGGCGGTCGCCCCGCTCCAGACTGGATTCTTCGCTGCGCTCAGAATGACACGCCACCGGAATTAATTCTCGTTCCCGTCATCCTGAGCGCAGCGAAGGATCCAGCCGCACGCACCCGGTACCGCCCAAGGTATTTTTAAGGTGCACCCGCGCTTCACGGCTGCTTCACCAGCAGCGCGACGGGAAAATCCCGGAAGAGGTCCTGCGGCCCCACCCCGCCGATCCATTGGCGCCCGCCGAGCCGGTCGATCCACACGCCGCCGGGCAGCGGCACCGACGTATCCTGCCAGTCGTCCCCAAGCAGCGCGGTGAAACGCGGCACCAGCGTGATCACCATCCCGGAACGCAGAAAACCCAGCACATGGCCGGCGCGCGCGCCGCGGGCGGTGACCGGCGCGTAGGACGACGCCGCGTCGAACCACTCCGGATGCTCGCGTCGCAACCGGAGCACGCGGGCGATCAGCCAGAGTTTCGGGCGACCCGAATCCCATTCCGTGGCCACGTCCGCCATCGTCGCGTCCGCCAGCCCGGCGAGCAAACGCGTGCGGAATTCGTAATCCACGGGCCGGCGGTTGTCGGGATCCACCAGGCTGAGATCCCAGAGTTCCGATCCCTGGTAGAAGTCGGGCACACCCGGAGCCGTGAGCTTGATGAGGGTCTGCGCAAGACTGTTGATGCGACCCGGCCGGATGAGGGTGCGGGCGAAGGCTTCGAGACTCTCCACGAACGGCGGGTTGGCCAGGATGCCGGCGATGAAATCGCGGATGGTGTCCTCGTATTCGGCATTGGGCCGGTGCCAGGAGGTGTGGATCTTCGCCTCGCGACATGCCTTGCTCAGGTAGGTCCAGGCCCGCTCGAAATCCAGGGGATGGGCGCCAACGAGCGTCTGGTAGAGCAGGTATTCGGCATGGCGATCGGGCGCGCGACCGTTCCACGCCGCGCGGTTGAGGCCGGCCCACTCGGTGAGCGCCGCCCGCCAGGCGTCGGGCATCTCGGAGATGACCGAGATGCGCGTGCGCACGTCCTCGCTGCGCTTGCTGTCGTGCGTGGAGGTCGCCAGCAGCGTGTGCGGCCAGTACACGCTGAGGTGATGGCAAAATTCGTGGAATTTTTCCGCCGCGATGCCGAGCAACGCGGCCTGCGCGCCGACCTCGTTGCAGGAGAGCAGCCGGTCGTAGCGGTAGAAAGTCGTGTCCTCGACGCCCTTGGCGGTCACGGCCGGCGTGAGCTGCTGCCAGCGCGCGATGAACTCGGCGGCCTCGGGGTCGGCCGCCTCATCAAGCAACAGCCGCTCGACGTACTGCATCGCGCTTTCCATGCCCGGCTCGAGCAGCGCGCGCGCGCCCGCCACCGCCGCCTCAAGCAGCCGGCGGTCGTCCTCGCCCGGAGCCGGGGCCTCGCGGTAGGTGCGGTAAACGGGCAGCGCCACGGTCACCGCCGCGATCGCCCGGCGCAACGCGCGCCGGCTGACGTCCCGAGTCGTCCAGGACGACGCGGCCCGGCGCGCCGCGATCCCGGTCAGGCGGTCCAGTTCGCCGGCAAAGTTCTCCTCGATGATCCGCGCCTTCGTCTCGCGGATGATGCGGTTGATATCGAGCGGGTGTCCGGTGAACTCCGCGTAGATGCCGGCGAGCGCGTCGGCCTTTTCGGGATCCATCCAGACGCGGTTCACCGCAGCCAGGAAGTCGTAACCGGTCGTCCCGTCCACGGGCCAGCCGCCGCGCAGCTTCTCGGAACTGTCGAGGATCTTCTCGAGGTAGATGCGTCCGTCGGGGAACAGCGTGCGCAGTTTCCGACAGTAGCCCGCCGGGTCGCGCAGGCCGTCAGGGTGATCGATGCGCACGCCCTGGATTTCGCCTGCATCGATCGCCGCCTTGAGCCGGCCATGTGCGTCGTTGAAGGCGGCGTCGTGCTCCACCCGCAGGCCGACGAGGCCGTTCACGTCGAAGAAACGACGGTAATTGACCACCTCGTCGGACCGCTTCCAGTCGTACAGGGTGTAGAACTGGCGTTCGAGCAACGCATGAAGCTGTGCGGGATCGCGCCCCAGCGCCTCCGCCCGTTCCCGCGCGACCTCGACCGGAAGGGACGACCATAAGGCGAGCACCTCGGCCACAGCCCGGTCGTAGCTTTCCTGCGCCGCGTCGTCGGGCGCGGGTTGCGCCGCCAGGATGTCCAGACGCCCGAATACATCCCGCCCCGACTCTTCCGCGGACAGCAGCGCCGACCAACTGGCGGGCGTCAACGGCCAGCTTTGTCCGGGCATCACCAGACGGGGAAACATCCCCGAAACATCCACCTTCAGAGCGCCGGATGGCAGCACGACCTGGTAGGCCTCGGGCAGCACCGCCAGCGCCACCCGCCAGCGCGACGCGAGCGTTTCGGGAGCGATGTCGAAATACGGCGCGTAGCGGCTGTAGGGACCGTGGGTCAGCACATCCTCCCACCAGGGATTGGCGGGATGGGCGGCCATGTGGTTGGGCACGAAATCGAGCAGCACACCGAGCCCATGCTGTCGCGCGGCCACGCAGAAGTCCGCCCAGGCCGCGTCCCCACCCAGTTCGTGGCGGATCCGGCGTGGATCCGTGACATCATAGCCATGCGTGCTGCCCGGCGTCGCTTGAAGACAGGGGGAAAGGTAAACATGGCTGATGCCGAGATCCGCGAGGTAAGGCAGCAGCCGCACGGCATCCGCCAGGGCGAATCCCTCGTGCAACTGCAAACGATAGGTGGCCCGCCACGTGGTTTTCATAGACAAGTGAGCATCCCGTGGACCGGGGGCGCTTAAAAACGGTTCCCGTCTGTCCGCCGCGACCGCCGCACATCAGGGCGCGACTGATGCGCCCAACGCGCCGCCGAGAGCCGCCCACGGACTCATGGCCGCAACCGCCACGCAGAGCTCCCCTGCACAAGTACACTAATAGTGTACTTGTGCAGGGGAGGGAAATCGCGCTTGGTGAGCGGGGATGCTCCCGGCCGGAAGGAGTATCGGGGTGCCGGGCGGCGGCTCAGGCGGACAGGAAGGGGTTGAAACGCCGCTCGTTGGCGGCGGTCGTCAACGGACCGTGACCGGGGGCGATCACGGTATCGTCGGACAGCAAGCCGAGGATGCGCCGTGAATGGGTGAGCTGGCGCTGGCAGCAGAAGTAGCCGCCGCCGAGCGAACCCGCGAAAATGAGATCGCCCGAAATCAACGCACCGGGCTCATCCGGACGCGCAGCGGACTTCACCAGGTAACAGTTGTGCTCGGCCGCATGGCCGGGCGTGCTGAAGGCCGTGACCGTGAGGCCGGCACATGCCACGGTCTGCCCCTCCCCCAGCCCGCGGCACTGCGGCCAGCGCCCGCTGGGCGGTCCGTGGAAAAACCCGAGTTCGGTCTCGTGCAGCACGACGTCGAGTCCGCCGACATGCTCGGCCTCGTAATGCGTGATGAACACCGCCTCGAGGCGCTGGATGTGCTCCGGCCACGCGCGGTGCAGTTCCGCATGGCTGGCTCCGGTGTCGAAGAGCAGCGCGCTGTCGCCGCCACAGGAAACGAGATAGGCATTGGCGACACCGACGCCAAAGGGCATGCGCAGCGGATAGAGCGAAAACGGAAGCTTCCCGGGCTCCGGCAGCGGGTAGCGTCCTTGCGCGAGCGCGGCGAGGCCCACTTCGTTGAGATTCAGGACGGAGGCCAGGCGTGAAATCTCGGCCACCGTCAGATCCGGGCGGTAATCGAAAGCGTCCTTCAACCGGCCCGGCTCGATGCCGGTGGCGGCGGCGAGGTTCTCGAGCGTCAGCGGCACGTTGCGCGCGGCCTTCTCCAGAACGTCGCCCAGTTCGTCCTCGAGCGCGGGCTTGGGGAGATGCGAGAGAGAAAAGGACACGGCGGTTTTTTAACCAAGGATTTCACCGATTACACGGATGAAATCCTGCTGAATCAGGGGAAGCACCTTACGCCAAGGCTGCAACGGATTCATCCCCTCCGCGTCCTTGGCGATCATGGCCCGCGGCTTGGCAGGTTTGGACACAGAAAGAGTTTCACATCCCCAGCTGAATCACCCACGGTTGCCGCGCATGGACGCTGTTCAACAAGAGGTCACCGACATTTTCATCCGCACCAAGGCGCTTTTGCAGGGCCACTTCATCCTCCGTTCCGGGCTGCACAGCGGGCACTTTTTCCAGTGTGCTCAGGTGTGCCAGGACATGCCCGCCGTCGAGCGGCTGGGCACGCTGTTGAAGCAGAAGCTCGGCGGACTCGCCTACGAAACCGTGCTCGCTCCCGCGATGGGCGGGCTCGTGATCGGCCAGGAAGTCGCGCGCCAGTCGAAGAGCCGCTTCATCTTCGCCGAAAAGGAGAACAACGTGCTCGTGCTGCGGCGCGGCTTCACGTTCAAACCCGGCGAGAAGGTGCTCGTGGTCGAGGATGTGATCACGCGCGGCGGCCGCGTGCAGGAGTGCCTCGACATCGTGCAAAAGGCCGGCGGCACGGTCGTGGCGGTCGCGGTGCTCGTGGACCGCAGCGCCGGCAACGCCAGGTTCAGCGTGCCGACGTATTCGCTGCTCGAGATGAGCTACCCGACGTACCCCGCCGACAAGCTGCCGCCGGAGCTGGCGAAGCTGCCGGCGACGAAGCCGGGGAGCTGAGGAGTAATTTTGTAGGGCGGGGTCGCCGGACCCCGCCTGTTTCGAAAACGATATCACGTTCGAGGCGGGGTTCGGCGACCCCGCCCTACACAAAAAAGGCGCACCGTTCGGTGCGCCTTTCGCATTTTTGGAGAGCGGTGAACCGCGGCGGGTCAGCGGGTCACGAAGGTCACGTAACGGAAACCGCCGCGATAGTACACGAAGGCCAGGTTGCGGCCCGGGCGAATGAGCTGGCGCGCGGAAACAACGTCGATGACGGCTTCGCGATTGATGCTCACGACCACCATCCCCTCGGCGAACACGCCCTGGTAAGCGGATTTGTCGCCGATCTGAGTGACCACGAGGCCCTCCACGTCGCCGCCGACGCGATAGGTGCGCCTGAGCTCGGGGGTGAGCGATTCGACGCTCACGCCGGGCAGGAGCTCGCCGGTCGGGATGCCGTCGTCGGGGCGTTGCACGAGCGTGGCCTCCTTCGTGGCGCGCTTGCCGTCACGGAGGTAATCGACGGAGATCGTCGTGCCGGGCGCAAACTGCGCGATGGTGAGGCGGAGGTCGTCGGCGGAGTTAACCGGACGGCCGTTGATCGCGACGATGATGTCCTCGACCTTGAAACCGGCCTTGGCCGCGGGGCCGTCGGCCGGGAGATCCATGATGACCACGCCCTTGGTGTCGCGCGGGAGCTTGAAGGCCTCCGCGATATCCGGCGTGAGCTGGGACGAGGACACGCCCAGGTAACCGCGGGTCACGGAACCGGTCTCGATCAGGCTGTTCATGATCGAACTGGCGAGGTTGATCGGAATGGCAAAGCCGATGCCGATGTTGCCCTGCGAGGTGGAGAGGATGGCGGAGTTGATGCCGACGAGGCGACCGCGGGCGTCGACGAGCGCACCGCCGGAATTGCCCTGGTTGATGGCGGCGTCGGTCTGGATGAAATCCTCATAGCCTTCGACGTCGCCGAGGATGCCGATGCGGCGGCTGGTCGCCGAGACGATGCCCATGGTGACCGTCTGGCCGACGCCGAGCGGGTTGCCGATGGCGAAAACCACGTCGCCCACGCGGAGCGTGCCGCTGTCGGCGAGCGTGACGGCGGGGAGTTTTTCGCCCTCGATCTTGATGACGGCCACGTCGGTCTTGGGATCGGTGCCGATGATCTTGGCGGTGAACTCGCGGTCATCGTTGAGCATCACCTTCACCTCGTCGGCTTCCTCCACCACGTGGTTGTTGGTGAGGATGTAGCCGTCGGCGGAGACGATGACACCGGAGCCCATGCCGCGCTGGAGCTGTTCGCGGCCCTGGAGCCCCATCTGGCGCCAGACTTCGGGGATGCGCTGGCGCACGAGCTTGCTCGAATACACCGAGACGACGGCCGGGCGGACCGGATCGAGCACGTCGGCGTAGCTGGTGACGACATTCGACTTCACGGCCGCGACGGGCGTGGAGTCGACCTTGAGTTCGGCTTTCGGGTGAACCGTCTTCTTGTCCGCGGCGATAAGCCCGATCGAGAGGCCCGCAGCGCCGGCAATCAGGGCGGTGAAGGCGAGGAAGGTCTTGGTCTTCATAGAAAAAGGAACGTGGACAGACACTAGCCAAGCCCGGCGGTTCCGCCAGTACATCCGTCAGAAGCCCTTGATCTTGAACAGGCTCGTGACGCTTTCGTTGGTGTTTATGCGCAGAATGGCTTCGCCGAGCAACGGCGCCACGCTGAGCACCGTGATGGGCAGGCCGCGGGTGTCGATCGGCACGGAATTGGTCGTGATGAGCTCATCGATGAGGCCGGTCTTGAGGCGTTCGTAGGCCATCTCGTTGAGCACGCAGTGGCTGACGGCGGCGCGGATGCTTTTTGCGCCATGGTCCTTCAGGATCTTGGCGGCGGCGGTGAGCGTGCCGGCGGTCTCGGTGATGTCGTCGACCAGAAGGACATCGCATCCCTGCACCTCGCCGACGACATTGATGGCTTCGACGGTGCTGGCGTTGACGCGCTTCTTGGCCACGAGGCCGAGGGAGGCGCCCAGGATGTCGGCATAGGCCGCGGCCATCTTCATGCCGCCGACGTCGGGCGAGAAGACGACGAGGTTGTTGCTGCGCTTGCTGGCGAGGTATTGGAAGAAGACCGGCGAGGCGAAGAGGTGGTCCACCGGGATGTCGAAGAAGCCCTGGATCTGCTGGCTGTGCAGATCCATCGCGAGCACGCGGTTGGCGCCGGCGGCCATGAGGAGGTTGGCGACAAGCTTAGCGGTGATCGGCACGCGGGGCTGGTCCTTGCGGTCCTGGCGGGCGTAGCCGTAGAACGGGATGACGGCCGTGATGCGCTGCGTCGACGCGCGCTTGGCGGCGTCGATCATGATCAGCAGCTCCATCAGGTGGTGGTTGGTCGGCGGGCAGGTCGACTGGATGAAATACGCATCGGCGCCGCGGATGTTCTCGTTGATTTTGACGAACGACTCCCCGTCCGGGAAACACTTCACGGTGGCGTCGCCGAGCGGGACCCCGATGCTCTGACAGATCTCCTCTGCCAGGGCGCGATTGGATGAGCCGGAAAAAATCTTGAGCTTCGTGTCCCTCATTGCGGGCGCTTGGTAAAGGAGAACGGAACAGGCGGGAAGATAATTATTCCGCGCGGCGCTCGAGCTGCTCGACCCGCTTGAACAGATCGGGCAGGCGCTGGTGCAGGACCGCCAGCCGGCGCTCCAGCATGTAGGGGATGGCGGGCGTGCCGTTCACATAGGAGCCGGCGGGCAGGTTCGAGCTGATCCCGGCCTGGCCTCCGGCCTTGCTGCCCTTGCCGATGGTGATGTGCCCGCCCACCCCCGTCTGGCCCCCCAATATGACATAGTCCTCCAGCATGGTGCTGCCCGAAATACCCACTTGGGAGCAGAGGATGCAGTGTTTGCCGATGACGACGTTGTGGGCGATCTGGACGAGGTTGTCGATCTTGGTGCCCTCCCCGATCACCGTCCGGCTGAACCGGGCGCGATCGAGGGTCGAATTGGCCCCGATCTCGACATCGTCGCCGATGATCACGGTGCCGATCTGCGGGATCTTCTCGTGGCGGCCCTGGATGAATTCGTAGCCGAAGCCGTCGGCGCCGACGACGACGCCGGGCTGGAGGCGGACGCGCTCACCCAGCACGCAGGTCGCGGCCACCATCGCACCGGGCATCAGGAAGCACCCGCCGCCGATGCGGGCGTCGCGGCCGACAAAGACCGAAGCTTGGAGGACGGTGCCGGCGCCGATGCGGGCGCCCTCCTCGACCACGCAGAGCGGACCGACGTGCGCGGTGGGATCCACGCTGGCACCGGGCGCAACCACGGCGGAGGGATGGACGCCGGGAGCGGGTTTCGGCCAGAGGGTCTGTTCGATGCGGGCGCACAGCCGGGCCAGCGCCACGGAGGGATTCTCCACGAACAGGAAAACCTGGCCCGCACGGGGTTCGCCGGCGTAGTCGGACGGCAACAGCAATACGGTGGCCTGGCAGTCGGGCACCTGCGGCCTGTACTTGGCGTTGCCGAGGAAGGAGAGATCGCCGGGGCGCGCGGCGGCGAGCGAGGCGATGTCGGTCACCGGGCGGTCCGTGGAGCCGGAAGTGCGCGTGGCACCGACAATGGCGGCAATCTCGGCGGGGGTGTAGGCAACCTGCATGGGCAATAAAAAAGCCCTGTTCGGTGGAACAGGGCTTGGCAAGTGAGTTGTGCCTTTACTTCTTCGGCGGAGTGACGCCGGGCACCGTGAATTGGTTGCTCGCGGCAGGCGCAGCCGGAGCGGCGGCGGCAGGCGTCGTGGACGACGTGGCCGGAGTGGCGGAGGGAGCCGGACGGTCCTTGTTCACCTCGGCCAGCACGCTGTCGGTGATGTCGTAGGACGCATCGGCGTAAAGAACGCCAGGGATGCCGAAGAGCGTGGGGCCGGAGCGGTCGAGCACGAGCGTGGCGCCCTGGCGCTTGGCGATGTCGTTCACGACCTTGGTGATCTCCTCGAGGAGGAGGTCGCGATGGGTCTTGATACGCTGCTGGAGGGAACGCTGGGTGTTCGCGCGGAAATTCTGAACCTCGGCCTGCTTGCGCTGGATCTCCTCGAGCTTCTTCTGCGCGTCGCCCTCGGCCTTCGTGCGGGCTTCGGAGGTCAGGAGGGTGTTCTTGGACTGGTCGATGAGCTCCTTGTACTCGTCCACGAGGGTCTGGCCCTGCTTGTTGAGCTCCTCGGCCTGCTCCTGCGCCTTCTGCTCGGCGTCGCGGAACTTGGCGTTGGCCTCCTCCGTCTTGAAGTGGTTGTCATAAACCTTCGCCATGTCGACGACGACGAGCTTCACGGCGGGCTGCGCGAGCAGGGCGGTGGAACCGGCCGCGAAGGCGGCCAGGAGAGTGAGCGTGCGGATCAGCTTTTTCATGATGAATGGGGGATCGAGGGGGGTTAGAAACGGGTGCCGAACGAGAAGTTGAACTGGTTGCCTTTCTTGTTGACCCGGTCGGTGGTGAGCGGGATGCCGAGGTCGAGACGCAGCGGGGCGCCGGCCACGAACAGCTGGATGCCCACGCCGAAGTTGTCGTTGTAGCCGCCGGGGTTGAAGTCGTAGGCGTCGACGTTCACGAAGCCGGCGTCGTAGAAGAAGGCCATGCGCACGGGCTTCACGAGGTCGAAGGAGTATTCGATCGAGAAGAGGCCGTAGCTCTTGCCGCCGATGGGCTCGCCGCGCTCGTCCTTGGGGCCGACGTCGCGGAATTCGAAGCCGCGCAGATCATTCGGACCGCCGAGGAAGTAGCGGTCGTAGAACGGCACGCCGGGAATGAAGGGGGCGGAGGTGATGGGGGCGCCGGTGAGCGGGTCGCTGATCGTGCGGGTCTGGAGCCTGTCGCTGTCGCCGAAGCTCTCGACGACGCCCATGCGGCCGATGACCGCAACGACCTGATCCTGGAACTCGGCGATCGGGAAGAATTTCGAGCCGCGGAGTTCGACGCGATAGTAATGGTTGTCGCCGCCGAACGGGCCGCCGGCGAGGTCGAGGTTCAGCGAGGTGTAGTGACCGCGGGTCGTGCTGATGAGCTTGTCGCGCGTGTCCTGCGTGAGAACCAGGCCGACGCGCGAGGTGACGGTGTTGCCCTCCAGCAAACGGAAGATGAGCGGCGCGGACGGGTCGACGTGGGCGATGTCGATCGTCTCGTAGGTGTAGGAGAGGCGCGATTCGAGCCAGTTGAAGAGGCGCTTGCGGGCGTAAACCTCGCCGCCGGTGCGGATTTCCTCGTAGTAGGAACTGTTGTAGTCGGAGGTCGTGCGATAGACTTGGAAGCCGGTGGCGAGCTCGCGCTCGAGGAAGTACGGCTCCTCGAAGGCCATGATGAGCTCGGACGACTGCGAACCGATCTGGAAGCGGAGGCGGAACTTCTGGCCGTCGCCCTGGAAGAAGGAGCGGCGGTTGAAGAGGTCGAAGTTGGACTGGGTGACCTCGGCGAACACGACAGCCTTCTCGAGGGAGCTGAAACCGGCGCCGAAGGTGAGGTTGCCGGTGCGGGCTTCCTGCACGGAAATCTTGAGCGTGCGGCGACCGGGGATGTTGGTGGATTCGTCGGTGACGTTGACGGGCTCCTCGAAGAAGCGGGTGTTCTCCAGGCGGAGCTTGGAAATCTTCATGCGCACGCTGTCGAACACGTCGCCGGGGCCGAGCACCAGTTCGCGCAGGATCACGATGCTCTTGGTCTTGGTGTTGCCCTCGATCTTGACCGACTCGACCTGGACCTTTTCACCCTCGGTGATCTGGTACTCGACGTCGATGTTGCCGGTCTCGAGGTTGGGCTTGCGGACGAGGCGCACGCGGGTGTCGGGCTCGAGGTAGCCGGAGCGACCGTAGAAGTCCTGCAGCGACTCGGTATCCTTGTCGAGCAGCGAGGGTTTGAAGACGGCGCCCTTGCGCTGGCGGGGTACGAAATTGAGCAACTGCGTGGGATAGATCTTGTTGCCGGTGAAGGTGATGTCGCCGACGCGGTACTGGCGGCCCTCGTTCACGCGGATGGTGATGACGAGCTTGTCGGTTTTCGGGTAGTCGAAGGTGATCTTGTCCTCGGCGATCTCGACGTCGAGGAAGCCCTCTTCCTTGTAGAAATCGCGGAGCTTGTTGAGATCCTCGTCGAATTCGTCGTCCTTGAGACGGCCGGTGCCCATGAGCCAGGAGATCCAGCTCCACTTCTTGGTCTCCATCTCCTTGCGAAGGCGGCGGGCCTTGATGCTGTCGTTGCCGACGAAGTTCACGGCCGCGATCTTCACCCGGGCTCCCTCGCGGATCTTGAAGGTGACGGTGGCGAAACCGGTGCCGCGGTTGCGGTCGATCGTGTAACTGATCTGCGCCTGGTTGAACCCGCGCTTCTGGTAGTACTCGTAAATTTTCTGGGTGTCTTCCTTGATCTGGCGCTCGTCGAGCGGGCCGTTGGCGACGGTCTTGATCTCCTTGCCCAGACGGCGCGTCTTCACGGCGTGCGCGCCGTCGTATTTGATGTCCAGGATGCGGAACTTGGGCGTCAGCTCGACGACGAAGTTGACCACGTTGCCGGCCACCTCCTCGCGCTTGACCTCGATGAATTCGAAGATGCCGGTGCGGTAGAGGGAGCGGATGTCGCGGTCGATGACGGCCTCGTCGAGCTCGGTGCCCTCGCGGAGGATCATGTTGGCGCGCACGATCTGCTCGCTGACCGAGGCCATGCCGATGAACTTGACCGTGATGGTGCCGACGTGTTGAGGCGCGTGCTCCTCCTGGGCCTGGATGACGGGGGCGCCGGCAACGAAGAGAACAACTAAGGCAAAAATCGCCCGGTTAAGCAGGTTACGGAGTGAAGTTTTCAAAGCGCGTAATTTCTTGGAGGAAAGTCAGTTTCAAATCACCTACCGGTCCGTTGCGTTGCTTGGCAACGATTAAATCCGCCGCGCCGGCGGCGGTCTGGAATTTTTCGTCGGCATCCTTGGGGCGGGAGAGCATGAGCACCACGTCGGCATCCTGCTCGATGGAGCCGGATTCGCGCAAGTCCGACAACCGGGGCGTGCGATTTTCCTTTTCCGACGAGCGATTGAGCTGGCTGAGGACCAACACCGGCACGTCAAGTTCCTTGGCCAGCGACTTTAATCCGCGGGAGACCTCGGCGACCTGCTGTTCGCGTGGCGAGCGGGGGTCGGTGCCGCTGAGGAGCTGGAGGTAGTCCACGATGACCATGCCCAGCTTCTTGCGGGCGTGGATGCGCCGGGCCTTGGCGCGGAGCTCCATGATCGTGATGTTGCTGGCGTCGTCGATGAGGATGGGGGCGCGCTTGAACTCGTCAGCCGCCCGGCCGATGGCGTTGACCTCGGCGCCGTCACGGCTCACGAGGCCATCGCGCAGGAGCTTCATGTTCACGCGGGAACGGGCGCAGAGCATGCGCAACGCGAGCTGGGACGCGCTCATTTCGAGCGAAAAGATCAGGACCGTGGCCGGATCGCCCTTCTTGGGCATGGCCGCCGCCTCGGCGATGTTCAGCGCGAAGCTGGTTTTGCCCATCGAGGGGCGGGCGGCGATGATGATCATTTCCTGCCGCTGGAAGCCGAAGGTCATCGCATCGAGGTCCTTGAAGCCCGAGCTGACGCCCGTCAGCTCGCCCTTCTTCATGAGGAGCTTGGCGATGACGGTGTTGGCGTCCTTGATGGCCTCCTTGATCTCCTGCGCGTTGTCGCTGACGCGGTCCTGGGTGACCTTGAACAGGTCCTGTTCGATCCGGTCGACGAACTCCTCGAGTCCGCCGGTGAAGGAGTAGGCCTGTTCGACCGCGCCGGTGGCGGTCTTGATGAGTTCGCGCAGCAGGTGCTTCTCACGCACCTTCTCGATGAAATAGCCGGCATGGGCCGTGGTCGGGATCTTGCCCGTCACCTGCATCAAATACGGGAAGCCGCCGACGGCCTCCAGCTGACGGCGGGTCTTCAGTTCCTCGGCGAGAATCTCCAGCGAAACGGGCGGGCTCTTCTGGTAGAGCTCGAGCATGACCTCGAAGATGAGGCGGTTCTGCGGCAGGTAGAACGACTCGGCGGAAACGCGCGCCTCCAGACAGCGGGCGATGGTATCGCTGCCGTCGAGCAGACAGCATGCGATGACGTGCTCCTCGGCCTCCGCGCTGTGCGGAGGGGAACGGTCCGGCGGCGCCGCCGGCAGCAGGGAATCACGCTCGGCGGAGCCCGGACGTCGGGATGCCCTAGCGAAGCGGGGTTCGGTGCCTAAATCTGCCATGAATCGGTTGAGTGAGGCCGGGGGGGGAGCGCGCCGCAACCCTCGATTATGCACATTTTTTTCGCGGGTCCTTCCGGCAGCATCCGGACACAAAAAAGCTGCGGCGTTTACCGCAGCTTTGGTCCGGACGGAGGCGGGCTTCAGGAAGCCGCGGGCTCGATCGGGTTCTCGGACACGACGTCGAAGTTGAGCTCGACGGTGACCTCGGGGTGCAGGCGGATGCTGACCGCGTGCTTGCCGAGGGTCTTGACCGGCTGGCCGAGGTGGATGCGGCGCTTCTCGACCTCGATGCCGGCGGCGGAGAGTTTCTCGTGCAGGTCGTTGCCGGTGACGGCACCGAAGAGCTTGCCACCCTCGCCCGTCTTCACGGCGATGGCGATCGTGGCCTTCTCGATCTGCTTGGCGAGCGCCTGGGCGCCGTCGAGCTCCTTGGCCTCGCGCAGCGCGCGGGCCTTCTTCAGGGCCTCGACCTGCTTGCGGTTGGCCACGGTGAGCGGCACGGCCTTGCCCTGGGGCAGGAGGAAATTGCGCGCGTAACCGGCGCGGACTTTGACCTGGTCGCCTTCGGCGCCAAGACCGTCAACGGGTTGAAGGAGGAGGACTTCGCTGTTAGCCATTTTGGAATCGGATTTGGTGGTTTTCTATAAAGGGGGGGACTCAGAACGGGACGTCTTCGTCGAGGTTTTCCTGGGCGGGGGCCGGGGCCGACGGACGCGGAGCGCTGCTGGCGCGGGGCGCATAGGAGCGGGCTTCCCCACCCTCGCCGCCAGCGCCGCCGCCTTCACCGCGGCCGCTGCCGAGGAACTGGAAGTTCTCAAGCACGACCTTCATGCGGCTGCGCTTTTCCTTGGTGTTTTTGTCCTCCCACTGGTCGAGCCGGAGGCGGCCTTCGACGAAGAGCGGGCGACCCTTGGTGCAATACTTGGAGATGTTCTCGCCGGATTTGCCCCAGGCCTCGATGTCGATGTAGGTGACCTCTTCGCGCTCGCCGCCGCTCTCGTCCTTGAACTTGCGGTTCACGGCGAGGCTGAACGTGCAGATGGCGGTGCCCTTCGGCGTGACCCGGAGTTCCGGATCGCGCGTCAGGTTGCCGATGAGCATTACCTTGTTGAGATTGGCCATGGGGAAGGGGCGGCGGGGCGGGAACGCACTCAGGCGTTCTGCACCAGCGCGCGGTAGACGGTATCGTTGAGGCGGAGGCGCTCCTGCAGCTGCGCGGGGGCGGCGGCCGGGGCGGCGAAATTCACCTGCACGTAGACGCCGGCGGGGAACTTCGGGTCGGTCTTGCGGGCGAAATCGCGGCGGCCGAGGTTTTCGACGGCGGTGACCTCGCCCTGGACGGCGGCGATCTCCTTCTTCACGCCCTCGATGATCTGGTCCACGGAGTCTTCGCGGCCGCGGTTGTCGAGGATGAAGGTGGCTTTGTAGTTACGCTTGTTCTGGCTCATTGGGTTCTCGGCGGTTGAGGAGGTTCATGGCGCGGGCCGGTCCTTGGTCGAGAAGGAGACGGAGGCCGTCCACGAGAGTGGTTAATTTCTGGTCGATGAGGGTGGTTTCGGGAGGAGTGAATTTTCCGAGTACGAAGTCCTTGAGGTCCATCCCCGCGGGCCGGGCGGCACCGATGCCGAGCCGGTAACGGGTGAAGCCGTCGCCGACGTGCTCGAGCAGGCTGGCGACGCCGTTGTGGCCGCCGGCGCTGCCGGTGACCGACACCTTCACGAGGCCGAGGGCGATGTTGAGATCGTCGTAGGCGGCGATGAGGGCGGCGGGCGGGAGCTTGTGAAAGCCGAGCACGGCGCGCAGGGAGCGGCCGCTCTCGTTCATGAAGGTTTGCGGCTTCACGAGCAGGCGGGTGACACCGGGGCGGACATCCCAGCGGGCGGTCGCGGCCTCGCAGCGGGAGTCGTGCTTCCACTGGAGGCCTTCGGCGGCGGCCAGCGCGTCAACCACGGCAAAGCCGAGATTGTGGCGGGTGGCGGCGTATTCGCGCCCGGGATTGCCCAGACCGGCGATCACGGTGACGGACATGACTCAAAGAACAGCGAACAAAACCGGTCCGCCCGCGCGGGTGCGGGCGGACCGGTCGGAGATTACTTCTTGGCGGGCGCGGCGGCGGCCTTGGCATCCTTGGCCGGAGCGGCGGCGGCGGCCTTGGCGTCGCCCGCAGGAGCGGCGGCCTTGGCGTCGCCCGCGGGAGCGGCGGCGGCCGGGGCGGCGGCACCCTCGGCGGGCGCAGCGGCGGCGGTGGCGGCGGCGACCTCCTCCTCGGGGGCCACGCAGAGCACGACGGGCTGGTTGGGATTGTCGAGGAACTCAACGCCCGCGAGCTGCTTCAGCTTGCTGACGTGGATGCTCTCGCCGATCTTGAGCTCGGTGACGTCCACCTCGATGAAGTCCGGCAGGTCCTTCGGCAGGGTGCGGATGCGCAGGCGCTTGGTGGCGGTGTCGAGCACGCCGCCCTCGGTCTTGACGCCGTAGGCCTCGCCGACGATGCGAACGGAAACGCTGATGACCATCTTCTCGTTTTCCTTCACTTCCTGAAGGTCGACATGGAGGTAGCGGTCGGTGATGGGGTCGCGCTGGATTTCCTGGAGGACGGAGAGGGCGCTGTCGCCGGCATCGCGCTTCAGCTCGATGAGGGCGGCGCGGCCCGCAATCTCCTTGAGGAGCTTGGTGAAGTCGGGCGCGTTGACGGCCAGGGTCTCGGGCTTGGTGTGCTTGCCGTAGAGGATGGCGGGGATCTTCTCGGCCTTGCGGAGGCGGCGGGAGGCGCTGCGGCCGGTGCCTGCGCGCGTGCTGACGGTGAGTTGGAATTTCTTCATGGTTTCGTTCCCCCTGAGACTCCGGAATTGGAGGCAGGCGTAATGGAAAAGAGGGCGAAGTTGTAGGACCGCGCCGGGGCGAGGCAATCAAAACTTTGAATACGCCTCCACTTTCCCTGATTTTACACGATACAGGGATTGACAAGGTGTGAGGCGGGTCTCTTTTTGACCGCTCCATTTCGCCACTGCCCGGTAGCTCAGTGGCAGAGCAGGTGACTGTTAATCACTTGGTCGCTGGTTCGATCCCAGCCCGGGCAGCCAATTTGAAGCCCCTCTTCGCGAGGGGCTTTTTGCTGGACGGGTTTTCGACGCCGTAATCGCACCAACTGCTTCAAGCAGCAGTCCTTTGCGCCGATATACCGGGCATGAATACCCCTTACCCCCACTTCGCCCAGACGGAGGTCCTGCCACGTCGGACGCGGGATGTGACCTGGGGCCGCATCCTCTTCCAGCCGCCCCTGCTCAATCCCCGTCTCGTGTTCGATCCCCTCCCCTTCCGCACGCAAACGACCATCCGCCCGGCACGGAACAGCCGGCCGCCGTTCGGACGCTGAACACGTCCTCGTTTCCATTGAGTCAACCCCGGTGCCTGGCGCGCCGGGGTTTCTTTTTGGGCGAGCCATCCGGCGTACAGAGCCGGCCGGGATCCTTGAAACAGAAACGGCCGCCCAAGAGGGGCGGCCGTTTTGCTTAACGCAAAGGTGAATCAAACTCAGTCGTTCCACTCCATCGAGGGAGCGGGAGCGGCGGGCGCACCGGCGGAAGCGATCACGGGCTTCTTGATCTGCTGATCGGAAACGGCGGCCGGAGCCGCGGTGGCGTGCGCCGCACGATGCACGGGCTTCGCGGGCGAAACGATAGCGCCGCCCTGGGCCTCGTCGGCAAAGCCCTGAACCATGCGGAGCAGGTTGTTCACGGCGGTCTTCACCTGCGCCGACTGGGCCTTCATCTCCTCGGCGGAGCTGGCCGACTGCTGCGCGAGCGCCGCGTTGGACTGCGTGATCTTGTCCATGCCGGCGACGGCCTGGTTGAGCTGGCCGATGCCCTCGCTCTGTTCGGAGGAGGCCTGGGCGATGCCACCGACCATCTCGTCGAGCTGACGGATGCGCTCGACGATCTTGTCGAGGCTGGCGGCGACCTGGCCGCTGATCGTGGCGCCCTGCTCGCTCTTGGCGGAGGCGTCGGCGATCTTGGCGGCGGTCTCCTTGGCGGCCTGCGCGCTGCGCTGGGCGAGATTGCGGACCTCCTCGGCGACGACCGCGAAACCGGCGCCGGCCTCGCCGGCGCGGGCGGCCTCGACGGCGGCGTTGAGGGCGAGGATGTTGGTCTGGAAGGCGATCTCGTCGATCGTCTTGATGATCTTGGAAATCTCGGAGCTCGACGACTTGATGGCGGTCATGGCCTCGCGCATGGCGGTCATGTCGCGGGCGCCGGCGTCGGCGACGGAACGGGCCTCGGCGGCCAGCCCCTTCGCGGATTGGGCGCTCTCGGAATTGCGGGCGGTCATGCTGGCCATCTCGTGCAGCGAGGCGGAGCTCTCCTCGAGGGAGGCGGCCTGCCGGCTGGCGCCATCGGCCATGGACTGGCTGGCGGAGGACACCTGCACGGCGGCGGCGTGGGTCTGCGTGGACTCCACGGCGAGCTGCTTGGCGATCTGGAGGATCGGGCGCGTGATGCCGCGAATGATGAGCCAGGCCACCACGAGGCCGAGCAGGCCGGCGCCGACGGTGATGCCGAGCACGATGGACTCGTTGCGGCGCTGGTCGGCACGACCGTTCTCGCCGAGCTGGTTCTGGAACGAGGTCACGGACTCGTGCAGGCGCCCGAGGGCGGCGGTGAATTGCGGGGCGATGATCTCGAGTTCGTCCTTGAGAATGGCGTTGCGCTGCTGCTTGAGGGCGATGATCTGGTCGAGCCCCGCGGCGTAGCCGGCGGCGGCTTCGGCGGTGGCGACCAGGAGCTTGTCCTTGCCCTCGTCCTTCAGGCTCTCGTCGAGCTTCACGAGTTCGGCCTGGTCCTTCTGCAGCCGGGTGACCGCCTCGGCCACGGCCTTGATCTGCGTCTGTGCGCCCTGTGCGTATTCGGCACGGGAGGTGAGCAGGTAGGAGTTGGCGAGGCTGCTGGACTCGAAGTAGCTCTTCAGGGCACTGGACACCTGGAAGGCGCCGTTCATGTCGCCGTTGTTGCGGGCGTCGCCGAGGATCTTCTCCAGGCCGCGGGCGATCGCCTCGCCTTGCGGCGTCAGCTGGTCGCGCACCACGGCGTCCATCCTGTCCGTGGTGCTGATGATCCGTTGGAAGGAGGCGTCATACTTGCCGAGCAGACCGACGGCCTCGCGCAGATCGGCGGCGCGGGCCGGGTCCTGGATGGATTTGAGGGCCTGCTCGATCTGCTGGTCGAGGCTGGCCTTGGACTTGCGATAGGCCTCGGCGGTGGCCGAGGAGCCGCTCGCCAGAAACTCGTTCACGCTCAGCTTCACCGCCAGCATCGCCGCCTCGACCCCCGCGACCTGGTTGGTCTCGGTGGTGCTCCCGGCGTAGAGATTCAAGCGCTGCCCGGAGGAGCCGAGGGCCAGCCACGCCGTGACGGCCACGGCGCCGAGCAGGACAAAAACCAGACAGAATCCGAGCGCGATGCGACGGCCGATGGTAAGAGAGCTGAATTGCATGTTCTGAGGTGACTGAAAGCGGCGGGTGAACGGGACTCAGCCTTTGTTCGTGAACTGGATGGGGATGCTCACGCGCATGGCCACGGCTTCACCGGCCTGCTTGGCCGGCTTGAATTTCCACTTGGCCAGCGCATCCATGGCAGGCTGGGAAAACGCCTCGTGGGTGGTCTTGACCACCTTCGGCTCGGTGACGTTGCCCTTCTCGTCGATGAGGATGCTGACGGTGACAACCCCCGACACGCCATCGCGGCGCAGCTCTTCGGGAAACACGGGCGGCACGGTGCGCACGGGAACGGGCGGCTCCACGCCATCGGCGGCCAGGGCGGGGAGACGAACGAAAACCAATGCGACGATGAATAGGATGAGGATTTTTGTTTTCATGACTGCACCTCCGGCTTCGTCACTTTCCCGTGTCAATTAAGCACAGACTTCTCCGGAGCCCGGTGGTGGAAAATGGGCTTAACTTTGTCCGGTCTGTGCCGATAGGTTTCGTTTTGACTGATGCCGGCCCACCTCTCCCCCGCCCTGCCCGCTTCCGACCGCACCGAAACCGTCCTGCGCTGGATCAGCGGAGCCGCCACCCTGCTGGCCCTGCTCGTGGGCGTGCTCGCCCTGGCCGGCTGGTGGACGGAGACCCCCGCCTTGACCCGGCTGAGCGCCGGCTGGCCGCCCTTGCTGCCCGCCAATGCCGTCGGCGTGATCCTGACGGCCGCCGCCCTCGCCGGCCAGTGGTTTCGCAAGGATGCCGCCCTGGCCGGCAGCATCGCCGGCGCCCTCCTGCTGATCGCCGGCCTGGCGGGCTTCCTGTGTGAATACCTCGGCTACGGACTGGCCTGGCAAAACGGCGTCAACGGCCTGCTCGCCGGCAACCTCTCCGGCATCGCGCACCAGCCCGGCGTCACCAACAACGCCGTGCTCATCATCACCGGCCTCGCCTTGCTGCAATCGGAACCGGCCCGGCGCATCTGGCTGAGCCCGTCCGCGCTCTTCGGCGCCATCCTGACCGCCCTCGCGCTGTTCGGGCTCATGACGCGCGTGCTCGTGCCCGGGCACATCGCGCCCGGCATCTCGGGGCTCGGCTCCCTTGCGGCCCTGCTGCTGGGCGTGGCGCTGACCACCGCGCACTTCGACTCCGGCTTCGTGCAGGCGCTCAAGGCCGACAACGCCACCGGCCTGGTCGGCCGGCGCCTGCTCGTCCTCGCCGCGGTCCTGCCGCCCGTGCTCTACCTGATCCAGCTGCGCGTGGAGCCCGCGCCGCATGGCGACAGCCTCGAACAGGTGGCCTTCACCATGGTGGCCTTCACCTTCGTGCTCATCGCCGTGCTCGTGCTCTCGCTCCGACGCCTCGACCGGCTCGACGGCGACAAGACCCGCACCGAGGAGGAACGCGACCGCCTGCTCCAGCGCGTGCAACAGCAGGCCGCCCACCTCCAGCAGGAGGTCGCCCACCGCACCCGCGAACTGAAACTTCTCAACGATCGCCACCGCCTCGCCCTGCGCAGCTCGCACTACGGCGTGTGGGACTGGGATGTGATCAACGGCGAACACATCTGGGACAACGCCATGCTGGAAATCTACGGATTGAAGCCCGGCGGATTCGCCGGGCGCCACGAGGACTGGCTGGCCCTCGTCCACCCCGACGACCAGGCGCGCATCGGAGCGATCGACTGGAACGCCCTCGAACCCGATGAAAACCTGATCTTCGAACACCGGATCATCCGCGCCGACGGCGCGGTGCGCCACCTCCGCGCCCAGGGACAGCCGCAGTTTTCGCCGGAGGGGCGGCTGCTGCGCATCGTGGGCCTCGTGCGCGACCAGACCCTCGAAAAGGAACGCGAGGTCGAGATGGACAGCCTCACCGAACGGCTGCAGTTCGTGGTCCAGGCCGCCGGCTACGGCGTCTGGGAATACGACTTCAAGGCCGACCGCCTCTACTGGGACGACCACCTGCTCAAGCTCCACGGGCTGCAGCGCACCGACGTGTCGGGCGGCATCGACAGCTGGCGCCAGCGCGTCCACCCCGAGGACTGGCCCGAGGTGCAGCACCACCTCAACGAGGTCATCGCCGGCCGGCGCGAACAGTTCGAACCCGAATACCGCATCATCCTGCCCGGCGGCGCCACGCGCTACATGCAGATGCGCAGCTACCTCATCCGCCAGCCGGACGGCACGCCCGTGCGCCTCGTCGGCCTCAATCGCGACGTCACCGCCGCGCGCGAGCTGCGCGAACAGCTGCGCATCTCCGAGGAACGCTGGCGACTCGTCGTCACCAGCAACAACGACGCCGTGTGGGACTGGGATCTCGTGCGCCGACGCGTCTTCCGCGACCAGCGCTACTGCGAGATGCTGGGCCTGGAACCCGCCCAGGTCTCCGCCCTGCCGGAGGAATGGAGCGCCCGCGTGCACTCCGACGACCTGCCCGCGGCCAACGCCGCCTTGCAACAGCACCTCGAGGGCCGCACCCCGTTCTACCAGGCCGAGTTCCGGATGCGCCACCGCGAAGGACACTGGATGTGGATGCTCGACCGCGGCAAGGTCGTGGCCCGCGACGATCGCGGCCAGCCCGTCCGCATGGTCGGCACCCAGACCGACGTCACCGCCCGCCGCAGCCTCGAGGAAAAGCTGCGCCACAACGAACAGCTCTCGCTCCAGCTCAACCGCCTGGCGCAGATCGGCGCCTGGGAGGAGGACGTCGCCAGCGGCCGCATCACCTGGGCGCCGGAGGTCTACCGCATCCATGAGGTGGACCTCGGCTACACGCCCACGCCCGACTCCATCCAGCAATTCTACCCCGCCGAATCCCGCGTCGCGCTCGACGAGGCGCTCCGGCTCGCCCGCCAGGACGCCACGCCCTTCGACCTCGAACTCCCCTTCACCACCGCGCGCGGCCACCAGATGTGGATCCGCATCCTCGGCCAGGCCGAGTCGAAAAACGGCCGCGTCACGCGGCTCTTCGGCGGCTTCCAGGACATCACCGCGCGCCGCGACGCGGAGGAGATGCGCCGCCAGCTCGAGAGCCAGCTCTTCCAGGCCCAGAAGATGGAGACGCTCGGCACCCTCGCCGGCGGCATCGCCCACGACTTCAACAACCTCCTGACCGGCATCCTCGGCTACCAGGATCTCGCCTTCGACGGGCTTGCGGCCGACCACGAGTCCCGGCCCTACCTCGAGGCTTCGCGCGAGGCCAGCCTCCGCGCCCGCGAACTGGTGGACCAGATCCTGACCTTCAGCCGGCAGAGCGGATCGAAAAAGGTGCCGGTGGAACTCAAGGCCATCGTGGAGGACGCCCGCCGCTTCCTGCGCGCGACCGTGCCGGCGACCATCCGCATCGAGGTCGAGGCCGCCGACGGCTGCGGCCCGGTGCTGGCCGACGCCAGCCAGATCCACCAGGTGCTGCTCAACCTCGGCTCCAACGCCGCGCACGCCATGTACCAGACCGGCGGCGTGATGCGCCTGTTCATCTCGCCCGTGACCATCCCCGAGAACTCCGATTTCAACCAGCTGGAGCCGGGCAATTACGTGCGCCTCGACTTCAGCGACACGGGGCACGGCATGGACGAGGTGACCTGCAAGCGCATCTTCGATCCGTTCTTCACCACGAAAGAGGTCGGTCAGGGCACCGGCCTCGGCCTCTCCATGGTCCACGGCATCATCCAGGGTCATCAGGGCACCATCACGGTGGAAAGCATCATCGGACAGGGCACGACGTTCTCCCTGTTCCTGCCGGTCGCCGAGGTGCAGGAAACGCCGGCCGCCCACGCGTCCCACGAAACGCCGCGCGGCCGCGGCGAACTCGTCGCCATCGTGGACGACGAGGATCTCGTGCGCAGCTTCGCCCAGATCTCGCTCGAACGCGCCGGCTACCGCGTCCTCGCCTTCGACCGCGCCATGACCTGCCTTGAGGAGATCCGCGGCCGCATCGGCGACATCTCGGTGCTCCTCACCGACCAGACCATGCCCGGCATGAACGGCATCGAGCTGGTCTCCGAAATCCGCGCGCTTTCCCCCACCCTGCCGGTCATCATCATGTCCGGCTATTATTCGCGCATCGCCCCGGAAATGCTCCAGCAGATGGGCTATGTGTCGCTGATCTCGAAACCCTTCACCAACGAGGAACTCGCGCAAACGGTGCACCGCAGCGTGCGCGAGCCCGGACCGCCGCCAGTGTAGGGCGGGGTCGCCGAACCCCGCCTCGAACGCGACATCGGCAACGCCCCAGGCGGGGTTCGGCGACCCCGCCCTACAATCCCAAAGCCGGAGGATGTCGGCGTCCCCCCAAAACGGAAGCCGGGGCATGAGGCCCCGGCTTCGAAAACTCAAGGACCGGCGGAAGCCGGACCGGCGGGCGCGGATCAGCCGCCCTGCAGGAGCTGCAGCACGCTGCGCGGCGTCTGGTTCGCCTGCGAGAGCATCGCCGTGCCGGACTGCACGAGGATGTTGTACTTGGCGAACTGCGTGGATTCCTCGGCCACGTCCACGTCGCGGATGCGCGAGATGGCGGAGCTGAGGTTCTCGAACTCGACCTGCAGGGTCGTGGCGGCGAGTTCGAGACGCGACTGCGAGGCGCCCAGCGAGGCGCGCTCGGTGGCGACGTGCTGGATCGCATTGGTGATCGCCTCGATGGCGTTGGAATCGGTGAGCCGCAGCGAGTAGGCGCCCGAACCGTCCTGGTCGATGATGTCGAGCATGTCGCCCGTGCGGAGGTTCGAGTCGCCGATGGTCATCTCCTGGCCGACGGCCTGGCCGATGGTGACGGTGAGACCGCCGCCGCCGGTGGAGCCGAAGAGCGCGATGCCGTTGAACGCACCGAGCGGGGCCTCGATGTCGGCGGTGCCGCCGATGTCGGAGCTCGAGCCGCCGATGGTGGCGCGAAGCTGGTCCTGCAGCGCGGTGAACTCCTGCGAATAGAGATCGATGTCGGTGGAGTTCTTGGTGACGTCCTTGGCGAGGATCGCGAGCTCGCTCATGCGGGAGAGGATCTTCGTCATGCCGCTCATGAAGCCGTCGGCGGTCTGCACGTAGGAGACGGCGTTCTGGACGTTGGTGATGGCGGCCTTCACGCGGCGGCCCTGCGCGTCGAGTTTCTCGGACACGGCGAGGCCGGCGGCGTCGTCGGAGGGGTTGACGATCTTGGAGCCGGAGGAGAGGCGGGACAGGGAGCGACCCAGCATCTCCTGGGAGGCGTTGAGGTTTCGGGCGGCCGCGATGGCCTGGATATTGGTGTTGATGACGCTCATGGTGGTGGCGTGGTTAGCTGTGGTTTACGCCGCCGCGCCGTTGCGGCGGCTGGCAGGTTTGACGCCATCCATGGTGGGTGAGACCGGGCCGGAATCCTTGGCCCGGGGAATCTTGGGAAGCGCCGGCAGCGTCTGGCCCGAGGTGGGCATCGCGGCGGCCTGGTTGCTGGCGACGATGGCGGTGTGGACCTCCTTGCGGAAGATCGGGACGTCGCGGGGGGCGATGATGCCGATCTTGACCACGTCGCCTTCGATGCGGTTGATGCGGATCTCGATGCCCTCGCCGATGACGATCGCCTCGTTTACCTTGCGGGATAGGACTAACATGATGGAGCCCTCGGGTCAGGCGCTGACGCGGCTGGCGGTGCTGTCCACGAGCGGCCAGTGCGCGCTGTAGGTGGAATAGTTGGCGATGACGAGCTGGCGCGCCACGCGGGTGCGGCGGTTGACGACGATCGGGCCGATGAGGTTCACGACGGCCTCGAGCGGGTTCTGGCTCTTGAGGGTGACGATGTTGAGGAGCATCGCCTCGGAGGAGTCGCGCAGGCCGAGCGCCTCGGCGTCGGCGTCGAACAGCTCCGGGCTGTAACCGGGCACCAGGCCGCCCGGCTCGATCACGATGAAATGGACGGCCTCGCCGCTCTTGCGCTGGAGCTTCATCCAGAGAAACGGCAGGTGGTCGGGCACGTAGAGCAGCTCGGCCTGCGTGTGGTCTTTGAACCCGATGATGCCTTGCGGCAGGGTGAAGACGTTGGCCACGGGAGAGGCGGCTTGGTCGGCGGGGGCGGGGGCGTCGGACAGGACTTTCATGACGGGGGTGTGTTGCGGGACGGGTTAGCGGATGTAATCGAGGAGGGAGATCTTCATGATGCTGGCGGCGGACTGCAGCGCCGCCTGGTAGGCGATCTGCGACTGGCTGAGGCGCACGATGCTGTCGGGCAGATCCGCCGCGGTCTCGCCGGCGGCAAGGCTCACGAGGCTGTCGCCCCGCGCCTGCTGCTGCGAACGGTTGACCTCGATGCGCATCTGGACCGCGCCGGTGTTGGCGAGGGCGGAGACGAGATCATCCTCGCCGTTCACGATCGCGGTCTGGGCGGCGGCGATGCCGGCGCTGTCGTTGGCGGCCAGCGCATCGCGCAGGCTCACAAGGTGGTTGAGCAGGTCGCGGATGTCCTGGTTGGTGGACGGCGTGGAGAAGGGCGAGACGCTGGCCACTTCCGACAACGGGATGCTCGCGCTGTCGGTGTTGCCGTCGTAGGCGGCGGCGGTGACATTGCCGTCGGCATCGCGCGTGGCCGAGAACGGCGGGGTGTCCACCGCGGTGCCGGCAAAGAGGTAGTCGTTGCCGAGGCGGGTGTTGCCGACCTGCAGGAGCTGCTCGATGAGCTGGTTGACCTCGGCCGAGTACGCGCGCAGGGCCTCGGGGCCGCTCGGCGAGCGGCCCAGCGTGGCGAGTTCGCCGGCCCGGTCGGAAATGTCCTTCACGTCGTCGAGGCTGGAGAACGTCGCCCGGCTGATCTCGAGGGCGCGCGCGGCGTTGCGGTCGTATTGGTCGACGCGGCGCAGCTCGCTCTGCTGGTTGAGCACGCGGCCCGCGGCGGCGGGATCCTCGTCGGCCTGCGACATGCGCTGCCCCGTGGCCACCTGGTTCTGCAGCCGCGCCGTCTGCACGCCAAGCTGCTGGATCTGGCGGACGATGTTGTCCTGAACGGTGTTGGAAGCGATGCGCATCAGGAGGGGAAGTAACAGGTGGCAGGTAACAAGTACCAGGAAGCGACCGGCGCGGTGCAGCCGCGCAGCAGGTTCTTGGTCCTTGTCACTTGGAACTTCATACTTGGTTGCGGGTTTAGCGGCCGAGGCCGTTCACGATGGTGTTGAGGAGTTCGTCCACGACGGAGAACACGCGGGAGGAGGCCTGGAAGGCGCGCTGGAAACGCACGAGGTCGGCCATCTCCTCGTCGAGCGAAACGCCGCTCACGGTGTCGCGCTGATTGCGCACGAGCTGCTGAATCTTGTCCTGGTCGGACGCACGGGCGGTGGCGGTGGCCAGGGACTGGCCGAGATCGCTCACGGCGCGCGAGAAATGCTGCCCGAGCGTGCCGTCGATCAGGTCGCCGGAACCGGTGGAGAAGCTGCGCGTGGCCAGGTTGGCGACGGCCACGGCGATGGAATTGTCGCCGGCCGCTCCGGTGCCGGTGACCAGGCCGGACGCCGTCAGGCCGGCGCGGAGGCGGATGGTGCCCGCGGTGAGGCCGGCGGGATCGAAGAAGTCGGCGCCAGGCGTGCCGGAAGGGTTGTAGGCGGCGTTGACCGAGGTGACGAGCTGCTCGGCGAGCCGGTCGAGGCCGTCGCGCAGGTTCTGCACCGCGCCGTCGCGGGCGGCGAGCGCGCCGTGGACCGAGCCGCCGCCGAGGGCGATGGCCGCAGGGGGCGTGCCGCCGGTGAGGGTGGTGCCGTTGAAGGCGACGGTGCCGTTCACGCTGGGGCCGTCGAGGAGGACGATGTCGGCGTTGCCGGCGTCCTTAACGACCAGCTGCACCTGGCCGTCCCCCATGTCGCGGACCTCGACCGGGAGGATGCTGGCGAGCTCCTCAAGGCGGGCCTGGCGCTGGTCGCGGAGATCCACGGCGACGCCGGGGCGGGAGATTTCGAAGCGGGCGATCTGGGCGTTCAGGTCCGCGAGGGTGTCGAGCAGGCGGTTGACGCTGGAAACGTCGGCGCCGATCCCGGCATCGATGTCGCTCTGCACCTGCGCCAGGCGGGAATCGGTCGCCTGCAGGGAGTCCGTGAGGATCGAGGCCTGCTGGAGCAGCGTCTGGCGCGTGCCCATGTCGGTCGGGCGCGAGGCGAGGCTCTGGAAGGCGTTGAAAAACTTGTCGAGCGCGGCGCCGAGGCCGCCGCTGGTGTTGCTCGTGACATCGCTCGCGCCGTTGATGTTCTGGCCGAGACCGGCCAGCGCGCGCTGGAGCGCCTTCTGCTCGGCTTCGAGCGATCCGCTCAGGCCGATTTCGCGCATCAGCTGGCGGTCGAGGAGGATGTCGCGCAACTGGCGCACGGCGAGCACCTCGAGACCGAGGCTCTGGACGCCATCGGGTGTCTCGACCGTGCCGCGATCCCCGTAAACGACGCGCTGGCGGGCGTAGTTCGGGTTGTTGACGTTGGCCAGGTTCTTGCCGCTGGTCTCAATGGCCCGGCTGTGCGCGGCGAGCGCCATCGAGCTGGAATTGAGGGTGGAGAAGAGGCCGGACATGTGGATTTTCGATTTTGGATTCCAGGTTTTTGATTTCGGAATCCGGAGGGCGTCGAAAGGGCGTTGGTTGAAGGGGTGGGCGGTGCGGTGGGTTTTATCCCGATCAAAAATCGAGAATCCGCTCAGCCGGCGGCCTGCAGGGCGCCGGGGGCGCGGGTGTTCGCGGTGAGGCTCTTGTGCCCGCTGGCCGAGTAGGTGTGCACGAAGGCGTCGGGACGCAGCGTGCGCATCAGCTCCTGATGGGACTCGACGGTGCGGGCGAGCAGCGTGTGGTTCTGCCGGGTCATGCGGCGGACGCGATGGATGAGGACGTTGACCTCGGCGATGAGCGCCTCGAGCAGCGGGCGGGCCTCCGGGGCGAAGCAGGGCAGCAGGGAGCGGAGCGTGGCGCCGGCCGGCTGGTTGTGGGCGAGGGCGAAGTCGGCGACGATCTGCTCGCGGCGCGCGCGCTGCTCCTGCATGAGGCGGGTGTGCGTCTCGATCTCGCTGCTGAGGCGGAGCACGCCGTCGGTGTCGCGGGCGAACAGCCGCTGCTGCTGCTCCTCGAAAAGGTTCAGGAGTCCGCCGAAGCCGGCGATCTCGGCGCGGAGGGAGTCCGCGATGTTGTTCCAGGGTTCGTTCATGGAGATTCGGTGGTGCCGGCGACGTCGTCCACGGCGTCGCGGCGGGTGAGCTGCTGGGCGAGCACGCGGCCGAGGCCGAGGCCGCCGCCTTCGGTGAGCTTGTTGGCGATGACGTCGGTGAGCAGGTGGCCGTACATGCTGCCGGCGGCACCCTGCCCCATCAGCTTGCCGACGCTGTCCTGCATGAGGGAGCGGACGATGATGGCCTCGAACTGGCCCGCGGCCGCGCGCACCTGCTCGGCCTGCGGGAGACTGCGCAGGGCGGCGGGCTTGCCTCCGGCGGCGAGGGCCGCGGCGGCGGCGGTGGCGGAACTGACGGGTGCGACGGACATGGGGCGGGTTCGAATCGTTCTCGTTCTCGTGATCGTAATCGCGGGACCGGGGAGGAGGGATGCGATGCGGGTTGGGTGAGGGAGCAAACGGTCAGTTGATCACGAGTTCGGCCTGCAGGGCGCCGGAGCGCTTGAGCGACTGGAAGATCGCCATCATGTCGCGCGTGGAGACGCCCAGGGAGTTGAGCGCGGCGGCGAGCCGCTCGATGCTCGGCGACTCCTGCAGCACGGTGAAGCCGCCCCTGCCCTCGTTGACGGCGGTCTGCGTGGTCGGCACCGCGACGGTCTGGCCGTTCGGGCTGAAGGCGTTGGGCTGCGAGACGCCGACGTTGGAGGTGACGGTGATCGTGAGCGAACCGTGCGCGATGGCGACCTGCGAGAGGCGGACGGTGGAGGTGGCGACGATGGTGCCGGTGCGCTCGTTGATGACGATCCGCGCGAGGGTGTCGGGCTGGATCTCGACGGTGCCGAGGTCGGCGAGGAAGGCGACGTCGCGACCGCGGTATTCCTCGGGCAGGGTGACCTTCACGGTGGCGGCGTCCACCGCGATGGCGGCGGACGCGGGGAACCGCTCGTTGATCGCGTCGGCCATGCGGGCGGCGGAGGTGAAATCGGGATTGTGCAGGAGCAGGCGGAGCGCGTTCTCCTGGATGAACCGGGCCTCGATCTCGCGTTCGATGATGGCGCCATTGCTGATGCTGCCGACGGTCGGGTGGTTCTTCTGCACGGTGGCGCCGCCGGCGCCGCCGGTGCCGCCCACGAAGCCGCCGATGGCGACCGGGCCCTGCGCGACGGCGTAGACTCGGCCGTCGCCGCCGAGGAGCGGGGTCTGGAGCAGCACGCCGCCCTGGAGGGACTTGGCGTCGCCCATGGCCGCGACGGTGACGTCGATGCGGGCGCCGGGCTTGAGAAACGCGGCGATGTCGGCCGTGATCATGACGGCGGCGACGTTCTTGGCCTTGATTTCGCTCGAATTAACGTTGAGCCCGTGGCGGGCGAGGATGTTCGAAATGGCGCGCAGCGTGGAGACCGCGTTGCTGTCGCCGTCGCCGGCGAGGCCGACCACGAGACCGTAACCGACCAGCTGGTTGTCGCGGCCGCCTTCGACGAGGGTCAGATCCTTGACGCGGGAGGCGAAGGACTGCGGGCCGACCAGCATGAAAAGTCCGACGAACGCGACGAGCACGGCCCGGAGCGCGGAGCGCCAGAGGCAGGTGCGGTCGGTAAAGTTGTGCATCCGTGCGGACATTTTCAGGTCTCGGGGTTCGGCTCTCAGGTTTCGCTTAAAAGGGGCGCAGCTTTTCGTAGAGCTTGGACAGCCAGCCGCGCTTCTGGGCGTCGGTGAGCTGGCCCTCGCTCAGGAACTCGACGCGGGCGTCGGCCACGTTGCTGGAGAGCACGGTGTTGCCGGAGGAGACGTCGTCGGGGCGCACGAGGCCGTGCAGCACGACGTACTGGGTCTCGCCGGAGAAGGTGACCTGGCGCGCGCCCTCGATGACGAGGTTGCCATTGGGCAGCACGTCGGTGACGAGCACCGCGGCTCGGGCGATGAGGCTCTGGGAATTGTTGACCTGGCCGCCACCGCTGTAGGTGGACTTGCCGGTGGCGCTGCTGAGCGGCATGGCGCCGTTGTGCGAAAGCAGGCCGGTGGCGGCGGGCGGGTAAAGGAACTGGCTGATCGTATCCTCGAGCGTCGAGTCGCGGGTCTGCGACTTGGTCTGGGCGCTGGTGGCGGTGGCGATCTCGGACACGACCACGGTGAGGATGTCGCCGACGCGCGAGGCGCGGCGGTCCGCGAGCATGCCGCGCTGGGTGTCGACCGGCCACAGCGAGGCGGCGGGCGCGGCCACGGCCGCGCCGAGCACGAGGGCGAGGATGCCGGCGGCCTTAGAAGCGGACCTGGACACGGTTTTCATCGATGACGAAGGCGGTGAAATCCTTGCGGGATTCCATGTTGCGGAGCGTGACGGCGTCGCCCTGGGCGCCATTCTGCAGCGCCATGGCTTTCATGGTGATCACGAGGTTGCCGTCGGCGGCGCTGACCTCGACCATGTCGCCCTTCTTGACGAGCGGGCGGCGGGCGACATCGCGCCAGGTGACGGTGCGGCCGGTCTGCACGGCGCGCGCGAAGACGAAGGAGGCGTTGCCCACGCTGGCGGGCAGCGCGTCGCGTTCGCGGAACAGGTCGGCGCGGCGCACCTCGAGCGCCGCGGTGTCGAAAACCATGTTGTGCGTGAGCGGCTGGCGGGCGGACCAGACGTCGCGCCAGAGCGAGGCGCGAAGGGTGATCGTGAGGTCGTCGGACGGCTCGCCGTCGGCGACGATGCGGCAGCGGAGGAGCATGGCCGAGGCGGCGATGGCGGGATATTCGGTGATGACGAGCTGCCAGTCGCGGGCCACGCGCTGGGGCGGGGTCCACGGGCGGAGCAGCTCGAGCTGGAGATCGCCCTCGAGGTTGAAATGGGTGGAGAGCTCGCGGGTGAGCGCCGCGGTGAAGTCGCCCTGGGCAAAGGGCGTGCGCGGCGCGGGCACGGCGTCGGCGCGGACGGCGGAGGCGACGCCGAACGTGACGAGCAGCAGGAAGACGAGGGAAAGCAGGCGGCGCATGGGGCTCAGCGTTTGAGATTGGCGACGTTCTGCAGCATCTCGTCGGAGGCCTGGATGGACTTCGAGTTCACCTCGTAGGCGCGCTGGGCGACGATGAGGTTCACCATTTCCTCGACGATGTTGACGTTGGAGGCCTCGATGTAGCCCTGGATGGTGCGGCCGAAGCCGTTTTCGCCGGGGTTGCCGCCCTCGGGCGTGCCGGAGGCCGCGGTCTCCTCGTACATGTTGCCGCCGAGCGAACGCAGGCCGGCGGGGTTCGAGAAACGGGTGAGCGTGAGGCGGAAGGTCTGCGTGCCGTTGGCGGACTGGACCGTGACGTTGCCATCCTCGGCGATGGCCACGGAGCTGGCGCCGGCGGGGATCGGCTGGAAGCCGGAGAGGACGGGCAGACCGTCGACGGTCACGACCTGGCCCTGGGCGTTGAGCTTGAAGGAACCGTCGCGGGTGTAGGCGATGGTGCCGTCGGGACGCTGGATCTCAAAGAAGCCGTCGCCCTGGACCGCGATGTCGAGCTTCTCGCCGGTGTTGGTGAGCTGGCCCTGGGTGAAGACCTTGGACGTGGACGCGACGCGCGCACCGTTGCCGACCTCGACGCCGGTGGGCACGAGGTTGCCGCCGCCGGAGTCGGCGCCCGAGGCGCGCGGCTTCTGGTAGAGGAGATCCTGGAATTCGACCTTGCTGCGCTTGAAGCCCGGGGTGTTCACGTTCGCCAGGTTGTTGGCGATCGTGTTGAGGTTCAGCTGCTGCGCCTCCATGCCGGTGGCGGCCGAGTAAAGCGAGAGGTTCATGGCGTGAGCAAGGAGCAGGGAGCAGGGAACCCGGAGCCGGAGAAGAAACCGCCGGCCTGGATTGGCTCCAGGCTCGCTGCTCCTTGTTCCGGGCTTGTGGCGGTCCCCGCCACGACTGGGGCCGGCCCGGCCCCATTCCGGGCGCGGCCATGCAGTCGTGATTGCGGTTGTCTGTATGGGGAAGTCATGGGCGGCGGGCTCAACCGAGGGCCTCGAGGGCCTTCTGCATCTGCTGGTCGAGCGTGGTGATCATCTTCTGATTGGCCTCGTAGGCGCGGGAGATGAGCACGAGGTCCACCATTTCGCGGAGGGGCTGCACGTTGCTCTGCTCGAGGTAACCCTGCATGAGATCGGGCTCCTCGACCTGTTCCATGCCGGCGCTGGGACCGGCCTTGAACATGCCGCCGGAGGTCGGAATCAGCGCGGCCGTGTTGGCGAACTTCTGGATGGAGAGCTTGCCGAGGGCGACACTGCCCTGGAAAAGCGTGCCGTCCTGATTGATGGACACGGCGCCGCCGCCGGGAAGCAGGACGATCGGGCTGCCCGCTTCGCTCATGACCTCGAGGCCGGCGGCCGTGACGAGGGTGCGGTCCGGACGCAGGCGGAACTCACCGCTGCGCGTGTAGGCCATCCCTTCGCCATCCGGGAGCTGGATCTCAAAGAATCCTTCGCCCTGGATGGCGACGTCGAGTTCACGGCGGGTGGGCATCGTCTCGCCGGAAAGGAAATTGATGCCGGCGGAAGTTTTTGGGAAAAGCGCGGGCACGCCGGCATCGAGGCCGATCTTGCTCTGGGAATTAGGATGGATTTCGCCGGCCGTCTCGGTGCTGAACTGGATCGTGCGCTTGCGGTAGCCGCTGGTCTGGGAGGAGGTGATGTTCTGGGAAACAGTCTCCTGCCAGCGCTCGAGAGCGGCGAGCGATGAAGCACTCTGGTAAAGCCCGATGTTCATGATGCCCGGACTTGAGCAACGCTGATGCCAAGGACGTCTGACGTCTCACTAGAAACTAATCACCAACGTTTTAAATTTTTCTAAACCGGGACTATCAGTCCGATTCCCGTCCGCCCTGCTCGACCCGGCAAAACTTGCCCGGGCGGGTTTTCACCCTGCCGCCTCTGCCCGGCTCTGGTCAGGCCCTCCCCTTCAGCCTTCGGCCATGCACAGCCGGGCCGGAATAAGGGAATGCGGCGGCGGCGGCACGCCGCAAAGAAATCCCTCCTCACTCACGCCCTGTTGCTCAAGGCGCTTCTCTTTCACGGCCCAGGCCGCCGCCTCAGCCTCCCGGCGGATAGAGGCAGTCGATTTCGATTTTTTCACCGCACGCGCAGGTCACGAGGATGCGCACGACCTTGTCGCCTTCCTTCAGGACTTCGACCGTCGGGCCTTCGGCCTCGGGCGGGCATGTCGCGTGGCGCACGGGCATGGGGGTCTTCGCCTGGGCGACCAGGGAACGCAGGGGGGCGGCATCGTGGGCACGCTTGCCGGTGAGAAAGGGTTTCATGGGAAATCAGGGGGTGTGGGCCGCCACGGGTTTCATCGCGGGTTCAGCCCTGGGTTCGGCGGCCGGTTTGCCGGCGGTGGCGGACGGCTTGCCGCGCACCTTGTCCTTTTGCGTGAGCGCCAGGCTCAGGGTGATGCGCTGGTTGGCTTCGGAATCGGGTTTTTCGTTGGGCAGCGGCTTGGTGTCGGCGTAACCGGCCACGCGCTCGATGAGATCGGGCTCGACGGCGTAATGGACGAGCTTGCGGCGCGCGGCGTTGGCCCGGTCGGACGAGAGTTCCCAGGCGTCGTATTTCTCGGCCGGCAGGCTGAGGCCGCTGCGCGTGTGGCCGTCGATCGTCACGCGGAAGTGATGGCGGTCGATCAGCCACGCGAGCGACTGCACCAGATGGATGCCCCAATCGGTGAACTCGGCGCCGTCCTCCTTGAACAGCGGCTGCCTGGCGCGGTCGAACAGCGTGATGCGCAGACCGTCGGACGTGACCTGGATGTCGATCGGTTTCTGGTCGAGCGTCTGGTCGAGGTGCAGCAGGCGGTAGAAATCCGCGGCCACGGAATTCAGGAAGCTCAGCTCGATCTGCTTGTTCTGGTCGGCGGGCTTTTCCTTGCCTGCGCTCTCCTCGGATTGCTTCGGCGCGCTGCTCTCGTCGCTCTGCTTGTTGAACGGCATGATGCCCGAGTGGTCCTTCATCGGCGAGCTGAACGGGCTCTGGAAATACTTCGAGGTGGCGATCAGGATTTTTTTGTCCTGGGCCGAGATCCACAGCACCATGAACAGGGCCATCATCGCGGTGACGAAGTCCGCGTAGGCCACCTTCCATGCACCGCCTCCTCCTCCGGCTGCCATATGCGTTTAGGTTGGGAGTTTAAGTTTAAGGGTGGAGCCAGGAGCCGGAGCGCAATGGGGTCTCTTCAACTTTTCACTTCGACCGGCGCTTGCGCCTACTTGCCCGTGCCGAGCCCCTTCACGGCCACCTCGAGCTCCTCGGCGCCGGGCTGCACGGAGCTGTCGAGCGAACGCCGCGCGACCTCGACGGCGGTCAGCGGGGCGAGACCCTTCGCGAAACCGGCCACGGCCTGCATGATGCACTTCAGGCAGAGCTGGTCGGAGGCGTTGTTGAACTTGATGCGGTTGGCCAGCGGGTTGACGAACCCGTAGGCCACGAAAATGCCCAGCAGCGTGCCGGTGAGCGCCGCGGCGACGCGCTCGCCCACGACCTCGGGGCCGTCCGCGATGGCGGCCATGGTGTTGATGATGCCGAGCACGGCGGCGACGATGCCGATGCCGGGCAGCGAATCGCCCACGAGCTGGAGGATGTGCACCGGATGCTCGTTCTCCTCGGCCTTGGCGTGCAGCTCGGCGGCCATGAGGTCCTCGAGCTGGTCGGGCTTGATCTTGCCGTCGATGACGGGCTTCAGGCCGTTGACGAGAAACTGGAGGCGCTCGTGGTGGTTGAGGACGCTCGGATACTTCCGAAACAGCGTGCTCTTGGCCGGATCCATCACGTGCTCCTCGAGGGCGATGAGGCCGTTGCGCCGGCCGGTCATGAACAGCTCGTAGAGCAGCTTGAGCATCTCGAAAAACTCCGCCTTGCCCGCCGATTTGCCGACCAACGCGGCTTTGATCTTGTGGATGATGTCCTTCAGCACGTGGCCGGGACTCGCGATGATCAGCACGCCCGTCGCGACCCCGAGGATGACCACGAACTCGGAAACGTGCAGCAGCACCATCGGCTGGCCGCCCGCGATCATGAATCCACCGAGGGTGGAAACAATGACGATGACGGCTCCGATGATGATCAGCATGCGGCGGGGAGGTCGCGCGAACGGCTCACTTGTTGCGGGCGCGACCGAGGAAGGACCGCAGGCCCAGGATGGTCTGCGAGTGGATCTGGCAAATGCGCGATTCCGTCAGGCCGAAGACCTCGGCGATCTCGGCGAGACGCATGTTTTCAAAATAATACATGGCGAGTACCTTCCGCGGTATATCGGGCAGATCGGCCATCCTTTGAGTGAGAAGTTTGACGAGTTCCTCCTTCTCGAGGTTGTCGCGGCCGGTCACGTCGTTGTCGTCCGCCAGAAACTCATGGAGGGAAGCGCCTTCCGACTCCTCGCCACTGGCGTGTGAATCGAGGGCGATGAAGGTCACCGGACGGGCCTCGTCGAGCCATTTGCGGTACTCGGCTTGGGAAACGCCGATCTCCTCGCAGATTTCGTCCTCGGTGGCGGTGCGCCCAAGACGCTGCTCGAGCTCGTTGATGGACTCCTTGAGCTTGCGGGCCCGGGCGCGGGCGCGACGGGGACACCAGTCGAGGCGGCGCAGCTCGTCGAGCACGGCGCCACGGATGCGGGTGGCGGCGTAACCGGCGAACGTGTTCCCCTGCTCCGGGTTGTACTTGCGCACGGCGGCAATCAAACCCGTGACGCCCACGCTGTAGAGATCGTCCGCATCGATGTGCGGCGGCAGCGTGAGCTTGATCCGGTCCACGACATTGCGGACCAGCGGGAGAAAGCGCTCGATCAAATCCTTTTCATCGATCGCTCCGTTCGAAACGCCCTGGTAGACGCGCCAGGCGGCGCTCGCGGGCTTTGCATCCATGCCGCAGTCTTTTTCTTTGAGGACGGCAGCGTTTTTCATGATTCAGCGGGGGTGTGGTTGGTTTGAGTGGTCACTTGGCCTTGGCCGCGGCGGGAGCCGCGGCGGGCGGGGCCGGGGGTGCGGAAAGGGAGGCCTGGTAGCGGGCCACGACCGTGTCGCGCAGGCCGGCGAGCACGATGGTCCAGAACCAGCGGAAGAGCACGGCGCCCACCAGGCAGCAGACGGCGGCGTCGAGGAAGATGCGGTCGGGCGCGTGGTCGAGCATCCAGCTCACCAGCAGGCCGAGCGTGAAGCCGAGCAGGCCGCCGAGCAGAAAAACGAATTTCATGCGGCGTCCTCCTCGTCGGCCATTCCCGGCCCGGACTCGGACACGATCGGCAGCGTGCGGCGGGTGAGCGCATCGCAGACCTCGTCCTCGCAATCGCCCGTGAGCGACGGACCGGTGGAGAGGAACAGCGGCTCGAGCCCGCCGTCGATGAGATAATCCCAAAGTCCGCCCCACTGCGGCAGCTCGTCCAGGTGCGTGAACACGACGTGCGTCGCGCCGAGTTCGCGGCCGCGCGCGTAGCCGGTGCGCAGCGTGGCGTGGCCGTAGGCGGCGTTGAGCACGAGCACGCGCTCGGTGATCTGTTCGCGATCGAGGAAGTCCGCGAGCGGGACGTTGGCGGCCGGATCGCGCAGCGAGAGCGCGGGCAGGTCGAAATACACGAAACCGCCGGGCGTCGCCGGACGCGTCGAGGCGGGGAAATGCGCGAGCGGCACGCCAAGCGCCTCGCACACGACGGGCAGCGCCCCGCGGGAAACCGGCTGGTCGAACTCCGCGGTCACCACGTGACCCAAACGGGCGCGGCGCGAAACCTCGGCGGCGAGCCACTTGCACAGCGCCGTGGTGCGGCCGGTGCCGGCGGGACCGAAGAAAGCGGCGCGCGTGAGCGGTTCGGATGCGCGGCGCGCACCGGCGATCTGGTGCAGGTAACGGCCGGTCTCGACCAGGGCGCGGTGCAAAGGCAGCTTCCTCAGCGAGGCCCAGGCCGGGGAATTTTCGACCCGCGACAGCACCGCCTCCGAAAAACCGGAGCGGCGCAGCAACGGCGCCAGCTCGGGCTGGGCGTGGTGATTCAGGGAAGCGAGAATGCGACGCGGCGACCGGACCTCGGCGCGCGGGCCGGCGGGCGCGGCGACCGGACTCGCCTCCTCGTCACTCGTGGCGAGCAGCGTGCCGCCCGCCACCGCTGGCACCGGCGCCGGGTTGTCCACCGCCGCGATGACCTCGAGCCGGGCCGAACCCCACAGGCTGCGCAGACCGCTCGGCTCAACCGTCCGCACCGACAGCACCCGCGCATGTTCGCCCAGCCGCTCGCGAATGACCGACGCCGCCTCGTGAGCGTTGTTCACGGTGAACTTGTAGCACGTGCCGGCGGCGGGAGTGGCGGGAAGTGTCGACGGAGGAACGGACATTGTGGGTGCCCGCGTAAAAGCAACGCCGATGCCAACGGCTGACACACGATTACTAACGCTTGCTGATCAATGTTTTATAATTCTAATGAAGACCCGCCTTTACGGAAATCTTTCTCCGCGATTTTCACGACAAAAAGGCGGCAAAATTTGCCACCCCCGCCCCCGCCCGAATCGCCCGGCAGAAAAATTGGTAGTGACTCAGTTTGGACGAAATCTGTCGCGGCGGTCTATGGTGGGTTAAGTGTTTTGTCGCCGTACGCCTCAAGCCGGCTTGTAACGTAATACGTTACAAACTCCTCGGAGACGAGTTGGGTCCGGCTCGAAGGTCCGTGGCTGCATATTTATTTAATCCCTCACTCGCGAACCACGACAAGGATTGAGACGTTAATCCTCACCAACCCCGAAGCATGTTATGGCCACGAAAAACACGAGAACCCGGCGGCGGGTAAAGCGCTCAAGGCGCCTATAGGCGCGCGGAAAACATCCTCCCGCCTGGCCAAGGGCTCCTGGTGTTTTTTGTGGCCAAAATCTCTGGGGTTTGGTTCCAGCTCCGCTGGGTTGGGATGCTCTATGACCGCCGTCCGAAGAAACGGCGCTCACTGCGCGCCGTTACGGCAAACTGAGTCACCACCGAAAAATTCCGCGGCTTGGCCCGTCGCGCGCGGGAAAACCGCGTTGTCAGGGGACCGCCGGGCGGAGCCTGCACCGCGTCGACGCGGCTCCACCGCCACCGGTTCACCGCTACGCAATGGCAACCTCTTCCTTTCCCCCCGCTTCAGGCGGGATGCCGCCGACGCCGGGCAGCCCGGCCGGCCCTACTCTTGTCCACCCGGTTCCCCAGGCCCGGGAATCGAACGAGGTGACACCTGGGTTCGCCGGATCCCGCAGGGCATACGCTCTCGCCGGCGGACCCGGGCCATCCGACCGGCCGCCCGGCTCACGCCGCCGCCTTCACCGGCTGCATGACCTGCAGCAGGTGACCGGGGACGGTGATGATGCCGGCGTTCTCGATTTCCGTGGCGGTCGGCAGCTCCTGGTAGGACAGCACCGAGAGACGGGGGAACGACGGTTCGAGGAAGCGCTTGATCGGCAGACGGTTTTCGGTCGAGACCACCAGCACGGCGGGTGAACCCGTCGCCGTGAGATGCGCGCTCTTGCGCGTGAGCTCGTCGATGAGGTGGCGCCCGGTGGCGGGATCGAGCGACAGACCGACGTCGGTGGCCGAGCGATGCACCTTGCCCGCCAGCGCCTGCTCGAAACGCGGATCGAGCGTGACGGCGCGCAGCACGCCAGGGCGGGTTTCGAGTTCGGGCACGAAATAGAGGCCGAGGCGGCGGCGGACGAGTTCGCTGAGGTCGTCGGGGTTTTTCGAGAGCGGTGCGAAGTCGGCGATGCCCTCGAGGATGACCGGCAGGTTGAGCACGGCGATGCCCTCGCGCAGGAGGTTCTGCAGCACGCGCTGGATGATGCCGAGGTTGACGAGGTCGGGCAGCAGCTCGGCGACGAGCGCGGCATGCGAACCCTTGATGTGGTCCACGAGCGCCTGCACGTCCTGGCGGCCGAGCAGCAGGTGGGCGTTGCCCTTGAGCGTTTCCGACAGGTGCGTGATGAGCACCGAGGCCGGGTCCACGACGGTGTAATTGTTGAGCTCGGCGGTCTTCCGCTCGGCCTCGTCGATCCACACGGCCTCGAGGTTGAAGACCGGCTCGCGCGTCGGCTGGCCGCGCAGCTTGATCGTGCTGCCGGCGACGTTCATCGCGAGCAGGCGGCCGGGCAGGATCGTGCCGCGGGCGACCGGCTTGCCGCGGAGGAGGAAACGGTAGTCGTTGGCCTCGAGCTCGAGGTTGTCGCGCACGGAGACCGGCGGGACGACGATGCCTTTCTCGCGGGCGAGGGTCTTGCGCACGCCCGTGACCCGGGCGAGCAGGTCGCCGCCGTTGCGAGCCTCGGCGAGCGGGAGCAGGCCGTAGCCGATCTCGATGGAAAACACGTCGACCTCGGTCAGCTTGCGCACGTCCTCGGTGGGCGGCGCCACGGGAGCCGCGACGGCCGCGGCCTCGCCGGGCTTGCCGGCGGGAGCGGGCGCCCCCTTGGCCCCGGGCTTGGCCGGGGCGGCCTGCGCCGAGGCGGCCTCGCCGGTCTCGGTTTCCTTGAAGGACCTGGCCATGTAGGCCGCCAGCGCGGCGAGCCCCAGGAACGGCAGCATCGGCATGCCGGGCATGAGGCCGAACACGGCCATGCACGCGGCGGAGAGCTTGAGCGCGCGCGGGTAGCGCACGAGCTGGCCGGTGACCTGCTGGCCGATGTTGTTGTTGTCCGAGGCGCGCGTGACGAGCAGGCCGGCGCCGATGGAGATGATCAGCGCGGGGATCTGCGAAACGAGACCGTCACCGATGGAGAGCAGCGTGAACTTCTGCAGCGATTCACCGAGCGACATGCCCATCTGGAGCACGCCGATGGCGAAACCGCCGAGCACGTTGACGAGGGTGATGAGGATGCCCGCGACGGCGTCGCCGCGCACGAATTTCGAAGCACCGTCCATCGCACCGTAAAAATCGGCCTCCTTCTGCACCTTCAGGCGGCGGGCGGTGGCCGTGACCTCGTCGATGATGCCCGCGTTCAGCTCGGCATCGATGGCCATCTGTTTGCCGGGAAGGGCGTCGAGGGTGAAGCGCGCGCTCACCTCGGCGATGCGGCCGGCACCCTTGGTGATCACGACGAAATTGATCAACACGAGGATGATGAACACCACCGCGCCGACGACGTAGTTGCCCTGGATGACGAAGTGGCCGAAGGACTCGATGATCTCGCCCGCGTAGCCGGTGGCGAGGATCTGGCGCGTGGAGCTGATGTTGAGCGCGAGCCGGAAGAGCGTGAGCGAAAGCAGGATCACCGGGAAGCCGGAGAACTCCGGCGGATCCTTCACGTACAGGATCGCCAGCAGCACCAGCAGCGCCAGGCCGATGTTGAGCGCCAGCAGCACGTCGATGATGAACGGCGGCACCGGCAGCACGAGCAGCAGCACCGTGCCGAAAAGACCGAAGGCGAACAGCAGGTCGGCGCGCTGGAGGAGCCGGGTGATCGAGTTGGAGCTGGAGACGGGCATCGGGGGAATTTTCGATTCTTGATTCTCGATTCTTGATTTTCAGGCCGCGCCGCCGCTTCCGTCGCAAGCCGAGGCGGTCGCGGGGGTCTCCGTCGGCGCCTCAATCAAAAATTGGAAATCGGAAATCATAAATGGATCACGCGGCCGCCTCGAGGCGGCGGGTCTTGAGCTGGTGGAAGTAGTAGCGGTGCGTGCGGTAGACGACCGCGAGGATCTCGGCCACCGCCTGGTAGAGGCCCGGCGGGATCGGCTCCCCGACCTCGCCCATGGCAAACAGCATGCGCGCCACGGGCTTGTTTTCGACCATCGGCACGCCGTGCTCGGCGGCGAGGGCCTTGAGTCGCTGGGCAAAACGGTTCTCGCCCTTCGCGAGCACGACGGGCGCCTTGTCCTTGCCCCGCTCGTATTTCAGCACGACGGCGAAGTGCGTCGGATTCGTGACCACGACGTCGGCCGTGGCGACGGACGCCAGCATCTGCTTTTGGAGGAGCCGGCGGGCCATGCGGCGCATCGCGCCCTTCACGTGCGCGTCGCCTTCCTGGTTCTTGTGCTCATCCTTGACCTCCTGCTTCGTCATCATGAGGTCCCGGTTGGTTTTGTACTTCTCCCACGCGTAGCTCATGGCGGCGATGATGCCGAGGGAGAGCAGCAGGCGGCTGAAAAAGCTGAGCGCGGCGCTGTTGATGAACGTGCCGAGGTAGGCGGCCTCGACCGGCGCGCTGAAGAGCGGGTCGCCGAGGAGGGAGCGCGCGCCGAGGAAAAGCGTGAAGCCGATGGCGATGAGCTTCAGCAGATCGAGCCCCGCGCGAACCAGCGTGGCCTTCGAGAAGATGCGGCCGAAGCCCGCCACGGGGTTGAGGGACTCGGGCTTGAAACCGACAGCCTTGGGTGAAGCGCGGAATCCGCTCTGGATGCCGCCGACCAGCACGGCCGCGACCGCACAGGCCAGCAACACGGGCAGAAGCGCGCCACCGACGACTTCGAGCAGACCGTGCAGGTAGCCCGGCACGGTGGCCATCTCGACCGGGCTCCGCGCAAAATGGGAGAAGACGCCGACCGCATACTCCGCGATGCTCCGGGCCGTCGTGCTCGCCGTGAACCCCAGCACGCCCAACGCCGCCGCGAGGCTGAAGAGCACCGACAGTTCCTGGCTCTTCGCGAACTGCCCCTTGTCCGCCGCCTCACTCAGGCGCTTGCCCGTGGGTTTCTCGGTTTTTTGGTCTTGGTCGGTGTCGGACATCGGGGAGGAGCCCCCGTAAAAGCAACGCCGATGCCAAGGATTCTCCGCGCACCGTTAGCCGCTTTCCATCAGCATCTAACGATAATACTATCCCGCCCGAAACCGGATACCACGGCCGGCTCGAAACCGCACCCTTCCCTCCGGCATTTTTTGCCGGGACCTGCGAATCGCGTCCGCCCAGCCTGACGCCACGCGAGGGCGTTCAGGCGCGCGCAGATCATCCCTTCTTCGCTGCGGCCTTCATTTCTTCGAGCCGTTGCTTTGCCGCCAGCACCGCATCGGTCGCGCGCAACACATCCAGCGAGTCCGTCGTTCCGGCCAGGGATCGCGCCTTGAGCGTGCTCAGTCGCTTTTCCTGGAGCGCCACGACCAGTTCCTGCTGCTTCAGCTTCTCGCTCGCCGCCGACGCGGCATCGCGACGGAAAGCCAGCAACGAAAGCTTCGCCGCCGAGACCGCTTCTTCATCGGCAGTCCCGACCGAGTACCGGCTCTCGATGTCGGCGACAATCCTTGCCAGCACCGTGTCGCGCTCCTTCACGATTGCCGCGTGCGCCGAAGTGTCCGCGTGGAGCGCGGGCACGACCATCAACAATGCGACACCTAAACCTAGCAGCGTATTCTTGGAGTTCATGACTTGGGGGGTAACGTTAAGGGTGAGCCACGCCTACGGCCGGTGTGGTTCCTGCGTAGCAGGGGGCGTAACCGCCATAGGCACAGGCGCTGGCTGCTGGGTCGGCCCGTTTCGATCCGTCCAAACGACCTTGCTCGTATCAATCGCTGGCAACGGAGTCTTCGCCGCCACATCGGCATCCAGCCGCTCGATCATCTGCTTCCAATCGTGCGCAGCGACATACGGCGGATTACCGGGATTCTGAGGACTCTCGAAGAATCCTGTCGCCGCGATCCTTAGCGCCGAGAAAACACGCGGCTTAACGACCTTATCGAAGATGTGATGGCAACTACCGCAGAGCATGAGCACATTCCATCTGTGCTCCGGAGCATACGTGCTCGATATAATATGGGCGTGCTCAAGCCCGAAGTAATCCTGAGCCGGAACCTTGGCTCCGCAAAACTCGCAGCCTTTTTCGTAGAGACCCTTCGCCAGGATATCTTTGTTTGTCGGTGTTGGCATAAATTTTTGCCGAACGTTCAGTCATGAACCATGGCGGTGCGCAGCCCCGACATCGGCTCTGAACGTTTGTGCGGCTTGTTTCTTTTCATCGATCACCGCTTTGCGCTCAGCATTCTTCTGACGGAATCTGAAGGGCTCTTTCTTGGTCATCGCTTGCCCAAGAGTGTTATTCAGCCACGGGGAAAAGCGTAAGTTGCCCGGCGTTCACACGAGGATGAATGCGACATAGCTTTCTCACCTTCAATACCCGTTTTCGAACTTATGTTTTCCCCGCCCGTCTGAGCCCCGAACAAAAGCGCAAGTCCAGTCGGGATCGGACGGCCGGTTTCGCGTTGCCGAGGGAACCTGGCCTGGCCGCATCCAGCTTCGATCCGCGGCCACGGCCTCCGCCCCTACCCTACTTCGCCAGCAGTTGCAGCATCTCGCCGGGGATCTCGCCGAATTCGACGTACAGGTAGCGGGCGATGAGCGTGCCGGCCGTGGCGAGCAGGCCCAGGCCGAGGAAGACCTTGGTCGACAGGCTCAGGATGAACACCTGCATGCGCTGCACGGCGCGACCGAGCACCGAAAACGCCAGCGTGATCAGGAAGTTCAAGGCGATGAACGGGGCCGCGATGCGCAGGCCGAGCTCGATCACGCGGCTCGTCGCCGTGATCACCTGCTCCATGGCCCCCGCCCCCAGCACCGGCAGGCCCGGCCCGGCGAAATCGAAACTCCGCGCAAATGCCGTGACCACCGTGAGGTGGGCGCCGAACAGGAAAAACAACAGCACCGACAGCGAAATCACGAACGCGGCGAGCGGTTCCGAGGACATTTCCGGCGCACCGAAGCCCGGCGTGGCGGCCAGACCGATTTCCGAGGCCATCATGCGCGCGGCCATTTCCACGGCGGCAAACGTCATGCGCACCGTGAAACCCATGGCCAGGCCCAGCATGACCTCCCCGGCCGCGGCCAGCACGAAGGCCCAGGCGTTGTCCGGCACCCTCCCCTCGGGCACCAGGCCGGCCACGAGGAGCGTCAGACAGAGCGTGATCGCCACCCGCACCATCGGCGGAATGCTGCGGTCGTTTCCCAGCGAGGGCAGCAGCAGCACGATGCCGATCCCGCGCAGGAACACCATCAGGAAGGTGTAGAAGTAGCCTGTGGTCATGAGACAAACCCGACTAAACCACGGAAAACACCGCACACCTGGAAGGGCTCATTCACGTTCTATGTATTCCGTGTGTTCCGTAGTTAACTCCCCTCCTCCCTCCCCGTTTCAATGCGCCAGCCCGGGCATGCGGTTCAGGATCGAGATCGTGAACTCGGACAACGATCGCAGCAGCCAGGGCGCGAGCAGCAGCGCCAGGCCGGCCAGCCCGATCAGCTTCGGTGCGAAGGTCAGCGTGGGCTCCTGCAGCGAGGTCACGGACTGCAGCAGGCTCGAAACGAGGCCGACGATCATCACCGTGAGCAGGAAGGGCGCGACGATGTAGAGCGCGAACATCACCGTGGTCTTGAACAAGTCGATGGCGATCTCGGGATTCATGACAAAAAGTTGAAGCGGAAAGTTTAAGTTGAAGAGTCGGGAGCGGATGCCTGCCGGTGGTCGGTTGCCTAAACTTCAGACTGAAACCGGCTGCAGCGTCAGCTGAAGCTCTGTACGAGCGATTGGACGATCAGCCGCCAGCCGTCGACGAGCACGAAGAGCAGCAGCTTGAACGGCAGCGATACGACGTTCGGCGGCATCATCATCATGCCGAGCGACATCAGCACCGCCGCCACGAGGAAGTCGATGACGAGGAACGGCAGGAAGAGCATGAAACCCATCTGGAACGCGGACTGCAGCTCGCTCAGGACAAACGCCGGGATGACAACGCGCATCGGCAGGTCCTTGACCGCCGTCGGGCCGTAGCCGCCGAGCTGCAAGAAGTACTCGAGGTTGCCCGTGCGCACCTGCTTGAGCATGAAATCGCGCAGCGGCGAGGCTCCGCGGTCGAAGGCCTCCTGCGCGGTGATCTCCTTGGCGAGCAGCGGCTGCAGGGCCTCCCGGTTCATGCGATCGAAGGTCGGCCCCATGATGAAGAACGTGAGGAACAGCGAGAGCCCCACGATGATCTGGCTCGAGGGCGCGCTCGGCACGCCGAGCGCGGTGCGCACGAAGCCGAGCACGATCACGATGCGCGTGAAACTCGTCATCAGGAGCACCAGCGACGGCGCCACGGTCAGCAGCGTCATCAACAGCACCAGCTGCACGGCCACGCTCAGGTCGGCCGGCCGGTCGCCATCGAGACCGATGTTCAGCCGGAGCGGCGAGGCGGACGCGGCGGCGGACGGCGCGCCGGGCGCGGAAGGCGCAACCACGGCCGGCGGCGCGGACTGAGCCGGCGCGGCGGGTGCGACCTGCTGGGCGGACGCCGGGGCAAGGCCAGCGACCAGCGAAAGCACAAGGCCAAGCCACCGAAGCTTTGGCCACAAAAAGGCACACAAAGATCCGGCCGCGAGTGAAGCCGGCGAGGCGGCCATGGCCGCGCGGAACAGTTGTCGGTGTGGGCGGCCTGCTTGCAGGCGCCACCCCGTGAGCAGGCGTGGCGTGAGCAAGCTCACCGCCCGCACGGGCATAAATGCACCCGGGCCGTTCATGGCTTCGGCGGCGGCTCGCCGTCGAGCGGGGTGAGCAGGTCGATGCTGCCGGGGCAGACGCTGAGCAGGAATTTTTTCCCGTCGTAATCGGCGACGACAAGGTGCTGGCGCGAGCCGAGCGAGCGGCTCTCCACGATGGAAAGCTTCGCGGGCTGGCTGTTGACGAGACCCGCGCGACGGCGGTTCCAAAGCCACCAGGCGCCGGCGGCCGCAGCCACGGCGGTCCCGAGCAGGAAAAGCGGGCTCGTGCCGGCGGCCTGGCCGGACACGGCGGACGCCTCGGCGCCCGCGGGGGCGGAACCGCGCGGGTAAATGACCGGCTCCTGCGCGCCAAGGGCGGGCAGGAGCAGCAGGGCAAGCAACAGCGGGCCGAACGGGTGCCTCATGACACGGGCGTCTCGCTGCCGACCAGTTCGGTGATCTTGATGCCGAAGTGGTCCTCGACCACCACGACCTCGCCGTAGGCAACGAGCTTGTCGTTGACGTAGAGACCGACGGGATCGCTGGCCTGCTGGGTGAGCTGCACGACGGAACCGGGCGACAGCTCGAGGACGTCGCGCATGGGCAGCTGGCAGGAGCCAAGCTGGACGGTCACTTTGACCTTCACGTCGAGGACGATATCAAGGGCTTTTTCTTCCATGGGAGGAGGCGGGAACGGGAGGGGCGGGCGGAGCGGCGGGACGCGGCGCGGGCGCGCCGGAGCCGATCTTGGAATTGAGCTGCACGACGATGTGGTCGGCATCCAGGCCGGCGGTGCCCATGAACTTCGGCACGCCGTTGAGCAGGACCTGCGTCTGGCGGATCTGGTCGGCGGGCATCTCGATGACGTCGCCGACGCGCAGGTCGGTGATCTCGCGGAGGGAAATGCTGAAACCGTCCCACTCGGCGCGGACCGGCATCGTAATGTTGGCGTAGGCGTCCTGCCAGATCGCTCGCTTCGCCGCGACGGTGGTGATGTTGGCATCCTTCTGGCGGCGGGCCTGCATCTTCCGCACGAGCGGCTCGATGGTGTAATACGGCACGCCGATCTGGATCTGCTCGGAGCAGTCGCCGAAGCTCGCCTCGAGCGTCATGGCCAGCACGACGGCGTCCTTGGGCGAGGTCTGGAGGAAGCGGCCGCTGTTCTCGTGGCCCACGATGACCGGCATGAGCTCCTGCTCGGTCTTCCACTGGTGGCACCACTCCTCGAGGATCATGTGCACGACGTCGTCGAGCAGCGCGACCTCGATCTCGGTGAGGTAGCGCTCGCTTTTGACGGAATGGCCGCGGCCGCCGAGGAGGCGGTCCGCGATCGTGAGCGCGAGGCGGGGGTTGATGTCGATGACGCTGATGCCGGTGAGCGGCTCGGCCTTGAAGAGGCAGATGTGCGTCGGGCTCGGCAGCGTCTCGGTGAACTTCTGGTAATTGACCGTGGTGAGCTTGGCCATCTTCAGGCCGAACTCCATGCGGAGGAAAAGCGAGAGCCGGGCGCTGAGGTAGCGGATGAAATCCTCGTGGACGAGGCGCAGGCGGCGGAGTTCGACCTCGGAAAGGAACGCGGGGTTGCGGAAGTCGTAGGGCTCGACCTTGACCGTGACGCCGTTGGGGGTGCGGCGTCCGTCGGCACGGATCAGGGTGCGGCGCGGCGCGGCGGACTCGGCGGAGTTACCCTGCGCGAGCAGCCGGTCGATCTCGCCCTGGTCGAGAAAATCGCCGCCCTTTTTCGGATCCTCGGCCATGGCGGGTTATTGGACGACGAAGTCGGAGAAATAGACCTGCTCGGCGACAGCGCTGCCGAGGGCCTGGTTGTAGGCGGTCACGAGCTTTTCCCGAAGCACGTTCTTGGCGCCGGGCTCCTCAAGGTCGGCCAGCGTGAGCGAGGAGAGCACGCCGAGCGTCACGTCGGTGAGCCGGGCCTTGTTGCTCTCGAAGGTCTCCTTGATCGTGTCGGGCTTCACGCCGGTGACGACGAAGCTGACCTTGAGGTAGCGCGTGCCCATGGTGCCGGAGAGGTTCACGACGATGTTGGCGAACTCGTAGGTGTCGCCGCCTCCGCCGCCCTCCTCCTTGCCGTGGCCCTTCTTTTTCTCGCCGCCGGGTTTCTTCTCCGCGAGCGCGGCATGACCGGCCGCGGCCTCGGGCCCGAGGGCCACGACGGTGGCGAGGCGCTTTTCCATGCGGGGAAGCAGCACGTACTCGGCGACGCCCCAGCACGCGGCGGGGGCGACGAGGACGGCGAACGCCACGGGCAGCCACGTCTTGAGCGCGCCGCCCTTGGCGGGTTTGACGGCAGCGGCCTCGGCCGCCGGCTTTTCGGGCGCGGCGGAGGCGGCTTCCTTGGCTTCGGGTTTGGCGGCCATGACGGGAACCGGTCGGACGGGTTAGTTGCGCTTCAGGTTGACGATGTCCTCGAGCACGGTGTCGGACACCGTGATGAGGCGGGAACCGGCCTGGAAGCTGCGCTGGGTGGTGATGAGCTGGGAGAACTGGTCGGTGAGGTCGACGTTGGAGGACTCGAGCACGCCGGCCTGGATCGTGCCGAGGCCGCCGGAACCGGGATCGTTGGAGCCGGCCAGGATGCCGCCGCCGACCGGGCCGGCCGCGGTGAGGCCGGAGAAGAGGTTGTTGCCCTCGCGCATGAGCGCGGACGGATCGTTGAAATTCTGCAGCAGGATCTGGCCGGTGGTGGCGGACGTGCCGTCGGAGTAGGATTCGACGAGGTTGCCCTGCTTGTCGAAGCTGATGGCCTGCAGCTGGGCGCCGGCCGGGATGTCGGCGCCGATCTGGAGGTCGCCGATCGTGCTCGTGGGCGGCGTGGCGGAATTGTCGATGACGCGGCCCTGCACGCGCTGGCCGCCGGTGGTGACCAGGTAGCCGTTGTCGTCCACGCGGAACTGGCCGTCGCGGGAGGCGTACTGCGTGCCGCTGGTCGCGTCGCGCACGATGAAGAAACCCTGGCCGGAGATGCCGAGGTCGGTGACGTTGCCGGTGCTGTTGAGGGCGCCCTGGGTGAAGTTCGTCTGGATGCTGGCCAGTTGCACGCCGGTGCCGATCTGCACGCCGGGCTGGCTGGAGGTGCTGCCGCTGGAGGGCGTGGAGTTGCGCAGCGTGTTGCTGAAGCTGTCCGCAAAGGTCGCCTGCGAGCTCTTGTAGCCCGTGGTGTTGATGTTGGCGATGTTGTTGCCGATGACCTCGAGACCCTTGCTGAAGGTCCGGAGGGCGCTGACGCCGGAGGTGAGAGTACCGATGAGTGCCATGGGATGGTTGGGTTGTGGGTTGTTCGTTAAGGTCAGGCCGCCGGGGGAAGGTCGGCCGGGGAGTTCGGGTAAACGGGGGGCGTGTATTCGACGCGCGAGACGGAGGAGAGCGGGTACTTGGTGTCGTCGATCACGAGCACCGGGCCGTTCTTCGTGCTCTCGATCGCGGAAACCTGGCCGGTGACGGGCAGGCCGTCCCCGTCCGTGACCGTGACCGTGCGGCCGAGCATGCCGCTGGCGGTGAGGTTCTGCTGGTCGGAGCGCAGCAGGGCCATTTCCTTCACCATGGAGTTGCTCTGCTCGAGGGCGGAGAACTGCGCCATCTGGGCGATGAACGCCGTGTCCTCCATCGGCTTCATCGGGTCCTGGCTCTGGAACTGGACGGCGAGCAGCTTCATGAAATCCTCGGAGCCGAGCGTCTGCTTCGGCTTCCGGGTGTTGGTCGTGCTGTAAGCGATGACGTTTGCAGCATTGTTGGTGGATTCGGTGGCGGAGACGGACATGGCGGAAAGATCAGGCGAGGGCGGAGAGGCGGAGCGAGGTGGGCAGGAAGGCGGCCGCGCGCGCGGCCGCCGGCTCGGGCACGAAGGTTTCCGGCACGAGCGAGCGCCGGCTGAAGAACGACGCCGCGGCCGGCTCGCGCGCGGGGCGCTGGTGCTGCGACTGGGCGTCGGGATCCGCCGGCGACTGCTGCGAACGGGCGTGCTGCTGAGGCTGGTCCCCCTGGCCGGACGACGCACGCGGCTCGCCGCCGGACGCGGGGCTGAAGACCGGCTCGGCAAACCGTTGCAGGTGCTCGGGCGAAGCGGCCTTCACAGCCTGCCACTCCTGTTCGAGCGCCGCGCGCAGCGGGGCGGAGTCGGTGCGGAAATCGGCATGCACGGCGCCATCACGGATCGCGACGCGCACGCTCAGGTCTTCGCCGCCGAACTGCAGCCGCAGTTGCACACTGCCCGACCGCTGCATGCTCACGGAGAACTGCGCCTCGGCCAGGTTGGTGACGGTCTCGACGGCGCGCCCGGCAAAAGATTGCCCCGTAGGCTCGGGCGCCGCCGTGGTGATTCGCTCCACAGGCGTCTGGGCCACTTGGAAATCCGCACGCGCGGGCAGAACCGTCGGATCGTGGGGCTGACGTGCGCTGCGGATGTCCTCGGTCGGGGCGGCTGACATGGTGGGCTCGCTTTGAGCAACGCCGATGCCAGCCGGTGAAGCAGCCGTCTCAACTTCCTGTGCCGAAGCACTTTCAAAATTTAATTCAATGGGCTGTTTTTCTTCCCCAGCCCCGGCCTGAGTCGGGCGGAAGCGGGCGGCAAAATTTTCCGGCCGGCCCGGGGACATCGGATCCGCGGCATCCGGACGGGCAAACCCCTGCGCATGGAGGCGCACCACCGGCTGGCCGGGAATGACCAGCTCGGCCTCGATCGACATCGGCTGGGACTCGTCGGATGCGCCCGCCTGCGTTTCCCCGGCGGGAAGCGCAGCGTCGGGTTTCCGCGCCGGCAGGGTGACGGACACCTCGACCGCGCCGTCCGGCGCGACAGTCATCCCGGCCTGGGCCAACGGTGCCACCTGTGCGGTCAGAGCCGGCGACCGGGAAGCATCCGGCCACGTTTTCGCCGCGATCTCCGCATCTGCCCGATTTGCCTGGGGCGGGAAAACCGAGGTTGTGTCACGCAAAACGGGCTCCGCCGCCGGCATTCCGGCGGGCTCGCCCGGCGAAGACGGTTGCGGCTGCTCCTCGGCCGGACTGCCCTTCTTCCGAAAAGCACTCTGCATATCGGACGCGACCGTCACCTGGGTCGCCTCGGGAAGCAGCGTTTGAAAAAGCGACACCACGAAGGCCACGGCCTGTTCGCGCACCTCCTCGGGCACGTCGGAAGAGGTTGTGACGGGCTCTTCGCCGACCAGGGACACCAGCGGAGTGTCACTTTCGGTCTCGACGCCTTCGGACGTCCGGACCGGTTTACCCGTGAACGCGAGTGCTGATTCCGTAGCGATTCCCCCAGCTATCGGGGCCGGCGCCTCCCCGGTCAAAACTGAAGCGGACGCCTCGGTCGTGAACCGGCGGCTCGGGGCCGCCATCGTGACCACGGCGGGCGTGGTGGCGACCGCCTGGACAGTGGTCGTCGGACCAACCGGCACAGGCGCCTCGGTCTCAGCCATCAGGTCGGAAAAATCGGCGGGCAACGCACCCCCGGTCGAACCGGGCATGCCTCCGAGAACCAGGCCGGCCAGCGCATCGGTGTTGAACAACGGATTCGCCGCGCCGGCGGCCGCGGCGGACGGGTTGGAAGAAAAATCGGGCAAGGATGAATTCATGGGAGAAATCCATCCTTGGAACCGGAAACGGGGCCGGCCTTGGCCCCCCGGTGGTGAGCAATCAGGAAGCGGTTTTGGAAGCCTTCATCAGGCGGAGTTTTTCGGAAAGGATCGCCGCACGCCTGGCCAAGGGGCCGTCGGGGCCCTGCATGGCGGCCATTTCCTCGAAGATCGGCCCGACGATGTCGGACTTCATCAACGAGAGGATCTTCACGACGGTCGAGTCGTCCATCTCCCGCAGGATGGCGACGGCGGCCTTGGGCGTGAGGTTGGAATAGGTCAGGGCGAGCGACTTGAGGTTCTTCGCCTCGTCGGTGTTGATCTCGATCACCTTGCGCGCGATCTCCTCGCGCATCCGCTCGATGTCGGCGCGGATCTTGGCGAGCTCCTGCTGCTCGGAAGCCAGGCGCGCGGCACGCTGGTTGAGCTGGTCGGCCTGCTGGCGGAGGCGGTCTCGCTCCTCCTTCAGCTCCGAGGAAAGACCCTCGATTTCGATCGTCCAGAAGTCCCAGCCCTGGGCCTTCCCTTCGGCGACGGGCACCGGCGGAATCGAGGCGATCGCGTGCGCCATGAGCACCTCGCCGGCGCGCCAGAACCAGCCGAGTCCCACGAGGGTGCCGGCGAAGAGGCCGAGGACGGCGACGAAGGCGGGATTGGAAGCGATCTTGTTCATGAGAGGGCGGGAGCGCGGAAGGCCCGGAAGCCGGCGAGCTCGTCGAGTTCGCCCTGCTCGGCACGGAGCAGGTCGAGGCGGTAGTGTTCGCGCGCCTTTTCCTCGAGGCGCTTCACCGTGCGGAGGCGGCGGTTGGCCTCGATATATTCCTGCCGGCGCGCCTGCATGGCATCGCGGGCCTCGATGACCTCGCGCTCGGCCTCCATGACGGCGTTGCATTCGCCGCGGTAGACGCGGAGCAGCGCGGCGGCATCGGCCGCGAGAAACCGGTCGGAACGTCCGTGAAAAAGGATTTCGGCGAGTTCGGCCACGCGCTTGCGCAGGGCCGCGAGACGCTCCTCGCTCTGGACGTAGCGGTGGACGGCGGCGGCAAAAACCTCGCGGGCTCGCATCTCCTGATGGGTGCGCAGCACGCCCACGGGCTGGAGGGGGAAGCGGAATTTTTTCATGAGGCGACGATGCTCTTGATGCGTTGGTAGCTTTCCGGACGGGGCGAAAACTCGTTCACGCCCTGGCGCAGGAACGCGCGCAGCGGCTCCTGCAGGGCGATCGCCTTGTCGAGCTGCGGACTGGAGCCCTTGTTGTAGGCGCCGATCGACACGAGGTCCTCGTTCTTGCGGTAGAGCGCGAGGTGTTCGCGGGCGGCGGCGGCGTGCGCCACCTCCTCGGGCGTGCAGATGTCGCGGGTGAGACGGCTCACGCTCTCGAGGACGTCGATGGCGGGATAATGATTGAAATGCGCGAGCTGGCGCGAAAGCACGATATGACCGTCGAGGATGCCGCGCACGGCGTCGGCCACGGGCTCGTTCATGTCGTCGCCCTCCACCAGCACGGTGTAGAGCGCCGTGATGGACCCGCGCTCGCCGGCGCCGGTGCGCTCGAGCAGGCGCGGCAGCATGGCGAAAACCGAAGGCGTGTAGCCGCGGGTGGTCGGCGGCTCGCCGACAGCCAGGCCGATTTCGCGCTGGGCCATGGCGAAACGCGTGACCGAGTCCATCATGAGCAGGACGTTCTTGCCTGCATCGCGGTAGGACTCGGCGATCGAGGTGGCGGTGAAGGCGGCGCGCAGGCGCAGCGGCGCCGAGGTGTCGGAGGTTGCGACCACCACCACGGAGCGCTTGAGTCCTTCCGGGCCGAGATCTTTTTCGAGGAATTCGCGCACCTCGCGACCGCGCTCGCCCACGAGCGCGACCACGACCACGTCGGCGGTGCAGCCGCGGGCGATCATGCCGAGGAGCGTGGACTTGCCGACGCCGGAACCGGCGAAGAGGCCGAGGCGCTGGCCGCGGCCAAGCGGGATGAAGGTGTCGATGGCACGCACGCCGGTCGGCAGCGGGTCCTTGATGCGCTGGCGGCGCAGCGGATGCGGCGGCTTGGTGTCGTGCTCCGTGCGGTCCACGGGCAGCAGGCCGAGGTTGTCCATCGGCCGTCCGATCGCGTCGAGCACGCGCCCGAGCAGTTCGGGGCCCGGCCGCGGCAAGGGCGGACGGTCCGACGCGGCGACCTCGCAGCCCACGTGCAGGCCGGCGGTGCCACCGAGCGGCATGAGGAGGACGCGATGCTCGCGGAAACCGACGACCTCCGCACGAACGGAATAACCCGTGCGCGGCGAACGCACGACGCAGATGTCGCCGAGGCCGACATTCGGGCCCTCGGAATCGATGATGAGTCCCGCCATGCCCGTGACCGTGCCCACGCGCTGCACCGCCGGCACGTGCCGCACCTGCGAACGCAGGACATCCACCAAAGGCGCAACCGTCACCGTGCTCATGCCCAGCCCCCTCCCGGAAATTTGTCATATAATGTATGACAAACTTCCGATCTAAGAATAGGATATTTGTCATACATTATATGACAAATGGGTTGGGGCGATGGGGGCAAAGAAGTCATTCGCCGGTGAGGCCGTGGGTGAGCACGGCGAGTTTGGTGGACTGGCGGGCGTCGGTGAGGCCGAAGCGGCTGCGCACCTGGCAGTCGCCAGGGGAAAGATTGGCATCCTGCTTCACCTTGAGCCCGGGATAACGGGCGATCCATGCGGGATTCACCTGGTCAAGCAGCGCGGCGTCGCGGGGGCAGAGCGAAAGTTCGAGTCCTTCGCGCTCGGGGAAAAGCTGCTCAAGCGCCTCATGGCAGAGTTTCTCGACCCGGTCGGCGGGCGGTTCGTAGCCGGCGAGCAGGCGCCTGGCGATGTCCACCGCGAGACCGGGCAGCGCGTCGCGCAGTTGCCGGACCAGGGCCGGCTCGAGCTGGGAAAGCTGGCGGAGCACGCCGTCGCTAAGCTGCTCCATCTCCACCCGCATCTCGACCATCTTCTGGTCCACGGTGGCGCGGGCCGCATCGACACCCTTGTGGTAGGCGGCCTCCTCCCGCGCGGCGACCTCGGACTCGCTGAACGTGCGGCCGCGTCCGGGCAACACGGCTCCGGCGAGCGGGCGGTCGAAGGCGATGAGCTTGGCGAAGGCCATGGCGCTATTTTCGATTTTTGGTTTTCGATTTCCGGTTCACCCGATCAACCGGAGACGGACCCGGACGACCGGCGGGGAGGTCGTCCTCGCCAAAGCTCCGCATCAGGCCGCGCTGGAGCCATTCGGGCATCACGGGACCGGGACCGGCGGGGCGGCGGGCGGGACCGAAGCGGAAGGCCTGGAGAAAATCGTTCATGATCACGCAACGACGGCCTGGGCCTCGGAATCGATGGAAATCTGGCCTTCCTCCTCGAGGCGGCGGACGGCCTGGATGATGACGTCCTGCGCGGCCTCGACGTCCTTGAGGCGGACCGGTCCGAGCAATTCGATCTCCTCCTTGAGGGCCTCGGCGGCGCGTTTGGAGAGACCGGCCATGACCTTGCCGCGGAGGGATTCGCTGGCGGACTTCATCGCGATGGCCAGGTTGCTCGAATCCACCTCGCGGAGGATGCGCTGCAGGTCGGCCGGCTGGAGACGGTTGAGGTCCTCGAAGCTGAAGAGCTTCTTGCGGATCGCGGCGCTGAGGGCGGCGTTGCGCTCCTCGAGGCGGCCGAGCAGGGTCTTGCTGAGATCCTTTTCGAGGCTGTTGAGCAGGCCGGCGACGGCACGCACGCCGCCGCTGTGGTGGAAGGCGGGGCGGGTCTTGTTGTCGAAATGCTTGCCGAGGCTACGGGCGATCTTGCTGACCAGGTCGAGCGAGGTGGATTCGATGGTGCCGAGGCGCTCGAGCACCTCCTCGCGCAGATCGGGACTGAGCAGCGGAAAAACCTCGGCGGATTTCGTCGGCTCGAGGTAGGACAAAATGAACGAGATCGTCTGCGGCTGCTCGTGCTTGATGAGGTTGTAGATCTGGCGGCCCTCCATCTCGGAGATGTCCTTGATGACCTCGAGCGAGGTGCCGACGGCGGGGCCGACGCGACCGATGATGGCGGAGGCCTTGTGGCCGCCCTTGGCGATCTCGAGCGTGCGCTGGGCGAACGGGATGCCGCCCGTGGCGGACTGGACGCCGCCCGCGACCACCGAGGCAAACTCCTCGAGCACCTGTTTCTGCACGGCGTCGGGAATCATGGGGAACCCGGCCATCTCGCGGCAGAGGTTCTCGATCTCGAGGTCGTCAAACTGCTTGAGCACCTCGGCGGCGGCCTCCGGCCCGATGCAGATCAGGAAGATGGCGAGCTTCTGCTGCCGGGTGAGCTTGCTGTAGTCGATGTCCATGGGCTTAGAGCAGAGAGCAGGGAGCGAGGAGCACGGAGTCGGAAAGCGGAAGACGCAGGACGGAGGGCGAACACAACAAGCCCGTGCCCCTACCCTGCCGGGCGGCGGATGTCGTGCTCCATGCTCTTTGCTCCATGCTCATGGGGTCAGTTCTTGTTGGCGGCGCCGGCGGCCGGTGTGCCGACCCAGTCGCGGAGGGCCGTGCCGATGTTGGCGGGCTTCTGCTTGATGAGTTCGTTGAGCATCTCGGGCGTCACGGCGTTGCCGCTCTGCAACGAGCGCGCGGCCAGCTCGGGCGGCATGGCGAGGACCTCGACCGGCACCGGCTCGGGTTTCTGGCGCGAGAGCATGCGGAGGAAAACGAGGAGCACGAGAGCGGCGCCGGCGACGGCGGACCAGCGGCTGCCGGCCTCGATCCAGCCCTGCCACTTGTTCTCGGTCTGGATGGCCTGGATCTGTTCGGAGATCGGCTCCGCGGCGAAGGCGACCTCCTGCAGCGTGACGATCGAATCAAGGGACTGGCCGGGCTCGGGCTTGAGGCCGAGGGCGTTGATCACGACCTGACGCAGGGCGTTCAACTCCTCGGCGCTGCGCGGGCGCGGCTGCGGCTGGCCCGCGGGCTGGCCTTCGGCCACGGGTGCGACCGGCAGCGGCGCACGCTGGGCGACCATCACGGCGGCGGTCACGTTCCTGACCGTGCCGGGCGCACGGGTCGTGTTGGTGAGGGTGCGGTTGATCTCGTAAGTGGTGACGCGATTCTTGCGGTTCTGCTCGCTGATCGAGGTCGGACGCGCGCCGGGAGCCTCGGCGGTGGCGGCCTTCTCGGGCACGTTGGCGCTCACGCCGATGGCACCGCCGCCGCTGCGGGTCTCCTGTGTGTTGTTGGTGTCGTCGGACTGCGTCTGCGAGCGGACGACCTGGCCCTCGGGGTCGTAAACCTCGGCGGAAATGGTGGTGGACTCGGTATCGATGTCGGCGGACACGCGCACGACGGCGTTGCCGGGCCCGATGACCTGGGCGAGCATGGTCTCGACCTTCCGGGAGAGGTAATCCTCGACCTGCTGGCGGTAGCGCATCTGCGACGAGGCGGTGCCGAGGGTCGGATCCTGCTTGAGGTCCTCGGAAAGCACGCGGCCGCGGTTGTCCACCACGGCGACCTGGTCCGGCACGAGGCCCTGCACGGCGTTGGCCACGAGGTGGCGGATGGCGTTGACCTGGTCGGTTTCCAGGCGCGTGCCGCCCATGTCCACAAAGACCGAGGCGGTGGGCTTGATGCCGTTGTCGGTGAGGAGGAGGCGGTTTTCCGGCTGCACGATCATGACGCGCGCGGCGCGAACGCCGGCGAGCTGGCTGATGGTGCGGGCGAGCTCGCCCTGAAGGGCGCGGAGGTAATTGGTACGCTGGACAAAATCGCTGAGGCCGAACTGGCCCTTGTCGAAGATCTCGAATCCGACGCCGTCCCCGGAGGGCAGGCCCTTCGCGGCGAGATCCATGCGAAGCTTGTAAACGCGATCGGCCGGCACCGAGACGCTGGTGCCGCCGGCGGAGACCTGATGCGGAATGCTCTGCGACTGCAGCTGGGCGATGATCGCAGCGGCGTCCTTTTCGCCGAGCCGGGCGTAGAGCAGCTGGTAATCGGGGCGGCGCGTCCAGAGCACGACGGCGACCATGCCCGCGATGACGATGACCGAGGCAAAGATCAGCGAGACGCGTTGGTTGAGGCCGAGCTGCGACCAGAGATCGAGGAGGGACTGGGCGAACTTCTTCATGCCGGGAGCAAGGGAGAAAGGGTAAGATTAGGAGAAAGAGAACGAGCCCTTGGGCTCACACCTGCATGCGCATGAGCTCCTGGTAGGATTCCACGAGCTTGTTGCGGACCTCGACCATGAGGGTGAAGGCGACGGACGCCTCCTGCATCGCGATGACGCTCTGGTGCAGCTGGTCGCTGTCGCCGAGGAGCACCTTCTTGGTGAGATCGGCGGAGGCGGCCTGCTTGTCCGCCACCACCCCGACCAGACCGTCAAGCATGGAACCGAAGCCTTCCGTCGGCTGGGCCAGGCGGACACCGTCCGGCAGCGGCGCGGCGATGCGGCCCGCGGATTGCGCGCCATCGAGCGGCTTGAGCGGGAAAGCCTGGAGGGCGGAGGGAACTGAACCGATGGGCGACATGGCGGGGCGGCGAGTTGGGCCGGAAAGACGTCCTGTTGGCGTTATGGTCAGGGTTTTCCGGCGCCCGAGGTGCAGGGCCCGGAGAAAAAGGTCATTTGCCGATCTCGAAGGTCTTCATCGCAAGGTTGCGCGCGTTTTTGGCGACGGAGAGATTGGCTTCGTAGGCGCGGGTGGCGGTGATGAGATCGACCATTTCGAAGGCGAGGTTGACGTTGGGCATGACGACGGAGCCGTCGGGACCGGCGTCGGGGTGCTGCGGATTGTAGACGGACTGGCCCGGGGCCCTGTCCACGGTGATGCCCGAGACGCTCACGGTCTGGAGCGGGGCGCCGCCGGCGCGTTTCACGAGCTCGGCCTCGAAGGAAACGATCTTGCGGCGATAGGGGCCGCCCTCGGGGGTGCGGGTGGTCTGCGCGTTGGCGATGTTCTGCGCAACGATGTCGAGGCGGAGCTTCTGGGCGTTGAGGGCCCCTGCGGTGATGTCGATGCCGGCGATGAGGTTCATGGCAAGGATCAGACGCTGCGGCCGGTGATGGCCATTTTGAGCTGCTTGATGTTCCCCGAGACGACCTGCGTCAGGAATTCGTACTCGACCGCGTTGCGGTTCATGGCGAGGAGCTCCTTCTCGATTTCGACGGAGTTGCCGTCGGGGCGGATGGAGCGGGCAAAGGGATCCTGCACGAGCGTGGGCTGCAGATGGGCGCCGCCGCCGCGGGCGAGTTCGCCGGCCTGGGAACGGGCCTTGAGCTGTTCGGCGAAGTCCGTGGAGACGTCGAGGCGGCGGTAGCCGGGGGTCTCGAGGTTGGCGATGTTGGATGCGATGGCTTCCTGACGGAGGGCGGACGCATCGAGGAGTTGCCGCGCCAGCTGGTAGTTCTCGGACTGGAAGACAGGATCGATCATGCCCCACCCCATACCATGCCGCGTGCCAGCGGCGGTCGGCGTCGCAATAGCCCCTGATTTCCAATGCGATAAAAATTTCTCCCACACACGGCCGGTGCAATGGAGCGCCGGGGGATTTTACGCGGGCAAAATTTGCCGGGCGGCGGGAGCCACGCTGACGGTTTTTTAACGGCGCACCTTAATGCCAAGCGATTTGAGCCGATTGAGGTGGGCACATCTCCTGATCATGAGGGAAAGCGAGTTCGATTTCATCCGCCAGCTGGTTTACCAGCGGAGCCGCATCTGTCTGGACGCCGACAAGCGCGAGATGGTGAGCGCCCGTCTGGGCAAGCGGCTGCGGGCGACCAAGCTTTCCTCGGTGACAGAGTACTGCCAGCTGTTGCGCTCTCCCGACGCCGGGGAGGAGCTGGCCCACCTCATCGATGCGATTTCGACGAACCACACGTTTTTCTTCCGCGAGAACGCGCATTTCGATTTCGTGCGCAACCAGATCGTGCCCGAGATGCAGCAGCGGCAGCGCACGGAGCGCTGGCCGCGTTTCCTCGCCTGGAGCGCCGCCTGCTCCTCCGGCGAGGAGCCGTACTCGCTCGCCATCACGCTCGCCGAGTGCCTCGACACCGGCTGGGACTGGCACATCCAGTGCACGGACATCTCCCACCGCATCCTCGCCCGCGCAAGCCAGGGCATCTACGGGGCCGATGTCATCGACCGCATGCCGCAGGCGACCGTGCGCAAGCACTTCCAGAAGGGCATCGGCCTGCAGGACGGCAACTATCGCGTCCGTCCCGGGCTGCGCCAGCACCTTGTCTTTCACCAGCTCAACCTGCTCGAGCGCGATTCGCCGCTCAACGAACTCTTCCATGTCATTTTCTGCCGCAACGTCATGATCTACTTCGACCGGCAGACGCAGGAGGAGCTGGTCAACCGCCTCACCCGGCGCCTCGTGCCCGGCGGCTACCTGCTCGTCGGCCACGCGGAAAGCCTGACCGGCATCAACCACCCCCTGCAGACGGTGAAGCCCGCCACCTACCGGCGGCCGCCCGCCTCCTGACGCATGCAACCCGCCCGCAAGATCCGAGTGCTCATCGTGGATGATTCCGCCTTCGTGCGGAAAGCCGCCGGCGACGCCTTGAGCGCCGATCCATCCATCGAGGTCGTGGGCACGGCCGCCGATCCGTACCAGGCCCGCGACCGCATCCGCGAGCTCACGCCCGACGTGATCACGCTGGATCTCGAGATGCCGCGCATGGACGGCCTCACCTTCCTGAAGCTGCTCATGGAGCACCGCCCGATGCCCGTGATCGTGCTGAGCTCGCTCACCCAGCGCGGCTCCGACTACGCCCTGGAGGCGCTGCGCCTCGGCGCGGTGGACGTGCTGGGCAAGCCCAACGGCTCCGCCTCCTTCGGCCTGCTCGGCCCGCAACTCGTGGCCAAGATCAAGGCCGCGTCCGTCGCCCGCCTGCGCAATCCCGCCGCCACGACGTCCGCCATCGGCCGCAAGCTGCCCGGACCGCTGAAGTTCGATCCGCGCGCCTGCATCCTGCTCGGGGCATCCACCGGCGGCCCCGAGTCGCTGACCGAGGTGCTCACCGCCCTGCCCGAAGGACTGCCCGGCATCGCGATCGTCCAGCACATCCCCGCGGGGTTTTCGCGCGCCTACGCCAACCGGCTGAACGGCCTCTGCGCGTTCCCCGTGCGCGAGGCGGTCGACGGCGAGCGCCTCGATCCCGGCATGGCGCTGATCGCGCCCGGCAATTTCCACCTGCTGCTCGCCTGGCATGGCGACCATTACCGCGTGCGCGTGACCGACGGACCGCAGGTGTGGCACCAGCGCCCCGCCGTGGACCTGCTCTTCAAGTCCGCCGCCGACTGCGGCGCCGCCCCGCATGCCGTGGCGGGCGTCCTCACCGGCATGGGCCGCGACGGCGCCGAGGGGCTGCTCCGCCTCCGCGAGAAGGGCGCCAGCACCTTCGCCCAGGACGAAGCCAGCTGCGTCGTCTACGGCATGCCCAAGGCCGCCTGGGAAAACGGCGCCGCCCAGCGCCAGCTCCCGCTGGACCACGTCGCGAGCCACCTGGTCGCCCGCTTTCTCGCCCCGATCTCCCATCCCCACCGGCCCGCCCCGGCCGGCGTCCGCCATGAGTGACACCTCCTCCAACCACACGATCCTGATCGTGGACGACGAACCGGTCGTCCTCGGTGCGCTCAAGGAAACGCTCGAGCGCGAGCGCTACCATGTCGTCGCCTGCTCCAGCCCCATCAAGGCCCTCGCGATCCTCGCCGAGCGGCAGTTCGCCGTCATCATTTCCGACCAGCGCATGCCCGAGATGCTCGGCCTCGATTTCCTCGTCGAAAGCCGCAAGACGCACCCGAACGCCTCGCGCATCCTGATCACCGCCGTCCTTGCGCTGCCGACGATCGTCGAGGCCATCAACAAGGGCGAAATCTTCCGCTTCGTGGCCAAGCCCTGGCTGCGCGAGGAGCTGCTGGCCACGGTGCGCAACGCCATCCAGCGCCATGACCTGATCATGCGCAACGAGGTGCTGCAGGCCCGCTCGCAGCAGCTCAACGCCCAGCTCACCGTCGCAAATTCCCAGCTGGAACAGAAGGTCAGCGACCTTGAGAGCCAGCGCGCCAAGCTCGACGCCGCCAACTCGGAGCTGTCCAGCCGCTACGAAAACTCGCTGGAGCTCTGCCGGCGCATCCTCACCGCCTACGACCCGGTGCTCGGCGGTCAGGCGAAAACCCTCGTCGAGTTCGCCAACAAGATGGGCGAGACGGAGCATTTCTCCGAGGCCGAGCGCTCGGCCCTGCATGCGGCCGCCTGGCTGTGCGACCTCGGCCTCATCGGCGTGCCGCGCGAGCTGCTGCGCACCTTTCGCACCGCCCCCAACAGCCTCACCGAGCGCGAACGCGCCACGATGCAGAACCACCCGGTCTACAGCCAGACGCTCGCGGCCCTGGTGGACCCGCGCCCCGACATCGGCGCGCTCATCCGCGCGCACCACGAACGGTTTGACGGCACCGGCTATCCCGACGGCCTCGCCGGCGAGCACATCCCCTGGGCCGCGCGCTGTCTCGCCGTCGCCGTCGGCTACGTGGAATCCGGCCTGCCGAAACAGGCCGCGATCGACCAGTTGCTGGCGCGGTCGGGCACGCTCTACGATCCCGAGGCCGTGCGCCTCTTCCTCAAGGTTTCCAACCTCGTCAACCTGCCGCGCAGCGTCCGTGAAATCCTGCTCGAGGAACTCGAGCCCGGCATGGTGCTCGCCAGCGGCATCTACAGCCCGCACGGGCTGCTGCTGATCGGCGAAGGCCAGCTGCTCGGCCCGGCCACGATCAACAAGATCCGCGATCACAACCAGATCGCTCCGATCAGCCAGCGGCTGCTGGTGTACACTTGACGCGAAACCGCGTCTTCGCAGCCGGGCGGGATCCCACATCCCGCCCTTTTTATTTTCCGGCACAGGGAACCGGCAATCGGGACGAAGCGCATCGGGTGCACCGTGTTTGTCGTCCAAAAAAGCGAGGCCCGCCGGCATGCCGGCGGGCCTCCTCAACACACACCTGACTGGAACGAGATCGGCACGAAATCCGAAGGCTTGAGCGAGGAATCGCCGGCGCCGCCCGCGACCAGGACAAAGCCGGCAGCGAGTCCGCCGCCGTGTCTGGCAAAATCACGGAGCGGAAGGAAATCCCTCAAGTGCGCGCCCGCCTGCGACGAATTCCCCGATGCAGACACTCTGCGGTCCATGCCAATGCCCATTTACATCAGGTCCGGGAGCCGCCTCCCCGCCTCGCCGCGACGTTTCCCATGAGCGGTTCCCCCACCATCGCGTCCCTGTTTGCCCAGCGCGTCGTCGTTGGCGTCGGCGACATGGCCGTGTCGAACAACACCAGCACCGTCCTGAGCACCTACGCCCTCGGTTCGTGCGTGGGGGTGATCGCCTACGATCCTGGCGTCAAATGCGGCGGCATCCTGCACCTGATGCTGCCCGAGGCCTCCGTTTCGCCGCAGAAGGCCGCGACCCAGCCGGCGATGTTCGCCGACACGGGGCTGCCGATCTTTTTCAAGGCCCTGATCGGCCTGAGGGCCGAGCGTTCGCGTCTCAAGCTGTTCGTCGCCGGCGGGGCCAGCGTGATCGCCGGCCAGGATCCGTTCAAAATCGGCGAACGCAACACGCGCGCCACGATGGATTTCATCTCGAACAACGCCTTGCGCGTCGCGCAGGCGGACACCGGCGGGAATTTCAACCGCACGGTGCATCTCGAGCTGAGCACGGGTATCGCCACGCTCGTGACCCCCAACGGAAAGACCCAGGTCCCGCTGGGCTGAGCCGCGCCCGAACCGGCTGGCGGACAAGGTCCCGAAGCGACAAAACAAAAGGCGGTCCATCAGGGACCGCCTGCTTTTTTCCCGGCGCGCAACCGGCCGTCACATGGCGATTGCGCCGTTGCTGAGTTTCTCGCCCAGACGGGCGGCCGCCCGTTCGAGCACGATCGGCATCGCGCTGTCGAGGAGCTCGGTGGTGAACCCCCACTCCGTGAGGAAGGGGCCGTGCACGGCCGTGAGAAAGCCTTCCTCCATCACTCCGGGGCCCATGGAGGTGGCGAGGTACTTCGCGGCGTGGAGGTGCGCAAGCAGCGGCAGGGCCTCGGCCGGCGCGGCCATCGGCAGGAACTGGTGCTCGATGGCCTGGATGAAGAGCGACGGGAAATTCCAGGCGCGCAGCAACCGGGTACCGGCATCGGCATGGTGGTAGCCGAGCACGGTGCGCTCGGCCTGTTCCCAGGTGCACTTCGTCTGGTCCACGCAGATGCGGACGGCCGGATAAAATTCGTGGCAGCTGTGGGCGAGCGCGAGCTTGCCCACGTCGCTGACCAGGCCGGCGGTGTACGCGACCTGCGGATCGATGCGTTCGGTCATGCCCGCGAGCACCTCGGCGGCGATCGCCGTGCAAAGGGCGTGGCGGCTGAAGTCGCCCGGCGACCAGCGCAGACCGTTCCTGATGCCGCCCTCCCACCGGCCGACCAGCGCGAGGGCGGCAAGGCGGTAGATCTCCCTGGCGCCGAGGCGGAACACGGCCTCCTCGACGGTCGTCACGCCGCCCCGACCGAGCGCCGCCGAGTTGGCCAGGCGCAGGGTCGAGGCCGCGAGCGAGGGATCGAGCGTGATGAGCCGCTCGATGTCCTGGGCCGAACTGGAGTCGCTCTGCAGGGCCTGGGCGAGACGCGGGAGCAGCGACGGCGCGCAAGGCAGCTTGAGGGCGGCTTCGCAGACTTTGTCGAGGGACGGAGGCAGGGGGGCGCTCATGACGTGGTGGAAGGGCAGGACTCAGGCGGCCTGAAGGATGGATCCGGGATCGAGGATCAGCGCAATGTTGCCATCGCCGAGGATCGCGCCGCCGGACACGCCCGGAAGGCCCTGCATGAACGAACCCAGGCTCTTGATGACGACCTCCTGCTTGCTGATCATCTCGTCCACCAGCAGAGCCGACGTGCGGCCGGAGTGCTCGATGATGACGACGATGCCCTCCCAAGGATTCTCGGCGTCGGCCGCGATGTTGAAGCGGCGGTGCAGGCGGTGGAGCGGCAGGATGCGTCCGCGCAGGTCCATGACCTCGCCGCTGCCCTGGATCGTGGTGATCGTCTCCTGCGCCGGGCGGAGCGCCATCTGCACGGAGGTGGCGGGCAGGATGAACTTGTCCTGGCCGACGCGCACGATGAGGCCGTCGATGATGGCCATGGTGAGCGGCAGCTTGATCTTGAAAACGGAGCCCTGGCCGACCTCGGAGGCGATCTCGATCTTGCCGCGCAGCTTCTCGATGTTGCGCTTCACGACATCCATGCCGACGCCGCGGCCGGAGACGGCGGTGACCTTCTCCGCGGTGGAAAAGCCGGGGGCGAAGATGAGGGCGAAGATTTCCTCGCGGCTCATCGAGGCGTTGGCCGCGATGATGCCCTTCTCGACGGCCTTCCTGAAGATCTTGTCGGGATTGATGCCCCGGCCGTCGTCGCGCAGCTCGATCACGATGTTGCTGCCCTGGTGGTAGGCGCTCAGGTGGACCGTGCCGGCCTCGGGTTTGCCGGCGGCGAGGCGCTCCTCCGCGGGCTCGAGTCCGTGATCCATGGCGTTGCGCACCATGTGCACGAGCGGATCGGCGATCTCCTCGACCACCGTGCGGTCGAGTTCGGTGTCCTCGCCTGAGGTCGTGAACACGACCTTCTTGACGCAGCTGCGCGCGAGGTCGCGGGCGAGGCGCTCCATCTTCTGGAAGGTGGGCTTGATCGGAATCATGCGCAGGGCCATCGCCGTGTGCTGCAATTCCTTGGTGATGCGGCCGAGCTGGGCGACGTTGCGGTGCAGCGGCGAGCCGTCGAGCGCGAGCGCGCGGGCCGACTCCATGATCTGGCTTTGCACGATCACGAGCTCGCCGACGACATCCATGAGGGAATCGAGCTTCTCGGTGTTGACGCGCACGGTCTGGCCGGAACCGGCGGATTTTTCGGAGGCAACCGCGACGGGTTTGCCGGCGGAGGCCGTGGGTGAAACGGGCTCGGCCGCGATGGCGACCGGGACCGGAACAGCTTCGACCGGGGCGGCAGGAGCCGGCGGTTCGGAGCGGACCTCCTCCCAGGAGACGGGTGCCGGAGCCTCGGGCGCGGCGGGCGCGGCGACCGGAGCGTGGTCGGCCACGGCGAGCCGCTTGACGGCCGAGATCAAGTGGCTGACGGGCACGATCTCGGCGGGCATCTGGCCCTTTTCGAGCGCGGCGCCGACCTGTTGCGTGAGCGCCTGCAGGGCATCGCGGCTGCGCAGGATCTCGGTGATGATGACGGACGTGAGGCGCAGCTTGTGGTTGCGCGCGAGGTCGAGCAGCGACTCGACCTCATGCGCGAGCGTGTGCATGGGCACGAGGCCGAGGAAACCGGCGTTGCCCTTGATCGTATGGAAGGAGCGGAAGATGGAGTTGAGCGCCTCGGGATTGTCCGCCTCCTGATCAAGCAGCAGCAGCGCCGCCTCGATCTGCTGGAGATGATCCACGGCCTCGGCGTGAAACTCGACGAGCAACTCCTGGTTTTCCTCGAAATTGAGGTCCATGAGCACGTCGCCCCCGCCGGACTTGGCGGCCGGCGCGGCGGCGGACTTGCTTTCGGCACCGCCAGCCACGACGCCGGGCGCGGGCGGCACGGAGCCGCCCACCCGGTCGGCCTCGAGCGCGAGCCCGAACCACTCGACGGTGTCGCGCAGGCGCTTCAGCAGGGCGTCGGTGAACGGCTGGGCCGTATCCAGGCATTTCTCCAGTTCGGCCAGCAGGGCGGCGAGCGGATCGCGCAAGGAAGGCTGACCGGAACATAGCTCGCACAATTCGCCGACCAGGCTGTAGGCGGGCACAAGGCCGTCGTCACGGCCTGCGGTGGCCAGCACGGATTCGGAGGCGAGGCGGTTGAGCGCGTTTTCGAGCGCCGCGTATTTCTCGGGTGAGTTGGACATGAACCGGCGGGGGAAAGGTTTGGGCTTCCTAATCGGCGTCGTCGCTCTCCGCCTTAAGGCAAAACCGCACCCGCCCGCGGCTTGGCGGCAGTTTTACGTTCAACCCCAGCCGAAACGCGCCGATGAAAGGAGCCACGAGGCAAGCGCCCTTTCCCTTACTTTCAATGAGCACCCCGTCCTCCCCTCTCACCAACGCCGCGCGCCATGCCGGCAAATACCTCACCGTGGGCCTGGCCAACGAAGCCTATGGCATCGCCGTTCTCAAGGTTCGTGAAATCATCCGCATGCTGAAGATCACTCCCGTCCCGCAGTTGCCGCCCTACGTCAAGGGCGTCATCAACCTGCGCGGCCGCGTGATCCCGATCGTGGACCTGCGCGTGAAGTTCGGCCTCGAGGCGGGCTTCACCGAGCGCACCTGCATCGTCGTCGTCCAGGTCCGCCCGGCCAGCGGCCAGCCCATCCAGATGGGCCTGATCGTGGACTGCGTCGAGGAAGTCGTGACCCTTTCCGATGAAGAAATCGAACCGACGCCCGAATTCGGCTGCGTGATCGACACCTCCTACCTCCTCGGCCTCGCCAAGGTGAAGGGCCAGGTGAAGACGCTGCTCGACATCGACCGGGTGGTCGCTCCGGACGCGGTCCAGCAGCTCGCCGCCGCGGCGAGCTGAGTCGTCCGGCCCGGCCGGTTGCCCATCTTCACCGCGCGCGGCTCGTCCTGACGAGCCGCGCCCGCTTGCTTTCCCCCCCTCCCGAATCACCGCGTATGCCCCCTCCCCACCCGCCCCCCGGCGAACCGGACAAACGGCGCCGCGACGAAGCCCTGGTCCTGGCCCTGGACGCCACGCTCACGAGCATATGGGACTATGACCTTGCGGAGGGATTGGTCACCCTGGATGGGAACTGGGCCCGGATGTGCGGCCGCGCCCCCCAGGCCACCACGACGCGGCTCGAAACCCTTTACGCCCTCGTGCACGAGGAGGACCGCACGCATGCCACCCGCTGCCTCGTCGCCTGCGTCCGCGGACGCGCGGACGACTACAGCCTGGAACACCGCGTGCGCGACGCCCACGGCGACTGGATCTGGGTGCTGAGCCGCGGACGTGTGACCCATCGCGACGCCCAGGGCCGGGCGCGGCGGATGATCGGCACCAACATCGACATCACCCACCGCAAGGCCGGCGAACTCGCCACGGCGCGTCAGGCGCGATTCCTGCGGGCGCTCAACGACACCACCCTCGCCCTGCTTCAGCGTCGCGCCAAGTCCGAGATCCTGGCCACCCTGGCCCTGCGCGCCTCGGAACTGCTCGATGCCGCCGAGGTGGAGGTCGCCCTCGCCGAGGGCGAGGATCTGGTGACCCACGCCTACGCCGGACCGGTGCACATCGAGGCCCGGCGCCGGGCCGGCCGGGACCGCGCCGTGCTTTCCTGGCGGGCCATGGACACCCGCGAACCGGTGATCATCGACGACTACGACACCGATCCGTCGGGCTCGCCGCTCTACCGTGGCAGCCATTTCCATGCGGTCGCGCTGTTCCCGATCCTGCACGGGGAGGACTGCCTCGGCGTCCTCGCCTTCCTCCGCACCAAGCCGGGCCATGTGTTCACCTCCGAGCAGCGCGAACAGGGCCGGCTGCTCGCCCAGCTCGCCGCCCTCGTGCTGCACAACGCCGACATCTACGAGGACGCCCTGCACGTCGCCGAGGCCCGCCACGCGGCGCTGCGCGAAAGCGAATCGCGCTTCAAGGGCGTGTTCGACGAAAGTCCGATCCCGATCGTGCTGCTTTCGCTGCCCGAGGCACGGATCACCGAGATCAACAAGGCCAGCCTGGCCACGCTCGGCTTCGGGCGCGAGGAGGTGCTTGGCCGGACCATGGCGGAACTCGGCATCTGGGCCGATCCCGCCGACGGGGAGCATTATTGCAAACGCCTGCAGGCGGAGAGCCGGATCCATGGCGTGGAAACGCGCATGCGGGCCAAAACCGGCGCGCTGCTGCATGTGCTCTACAGCGCCTCGGTGATCACCATCGCCGGCCGGCCTTGCCTGCTGGGTTCGCTGGTGGACATCACGGCGCAGAAGCAGGCGGAATCCGCGCTCCGGCAGAGCGAGGCCGCCCTCCGCCAAGCCCAGAAGATGGAGTCGCTCGGCACGCTCGCCGGCGGCATCGCGCACGATTTCAACAACATCCTCACGGGCATCCTCGGACACACGCAGCTCGCGATGTGCGACCTGCCCGGAGGCCACCCCGTGCAGGCGTCGCTGGAGGGCATCCTCCAATCCGGCGCCCGCGCCCGCGACCTGGTGCAGCAGATCCTCACGTTCGGACGCAAGGCGGAGAGCGAGCGCCTGCCCGTCAAGCTCCAGTTCGTGCTCACGGAGGCGCTCAGCCTGCTGCGCTCGACCCTGCCCGCCATGGTGCGGATCGAGCACCGCATCGACCCGGCGTGCCCGCCGGTGCTGGCCGACAGCACGCAAATGCACCAGGTCGTCCTCAATCTCTGCACCAACGCCTGGCATGCCCTGCCGGAGGCCGGCGGCCGCATCGACATCCTGCTGGAATGCCGCCGGCTGGAGCCCGGCGAAGCCGCGCGCCTGCCTCCGCTCCGCCCCGGCGAACACGTGCACCTCGCGGTGAGCGACAACGGACGCGGCATGGACGCGGCCACGATCGAACGCATCTTCGAACCGTTTTTCACCACGAAGGCCGCCGGCAAGGGCACGGGACTCGGCCTCGCCGTCGTGCACAGCGTGATCACCGCCCACGGCGGCGCCATCCAGGTCGGAAGTTCGTCGGGGCAAGGCACCCGCTTCGATCTCTACCTGCCCGCCCTCGAAAACGCATCGGTCCGTCCTCCCGCGCCCCCCGCCCGCACCCTGCCCCGCGGCCGCGGCCAGACCGTGCTGGTCGTGGACGACGAGCCGGCCAGCGGCGAGGTCATCACGCGCCTCATCGAACGGCTCGGCTACCGCCCGAGCTATTGCCAGGACTCCCTCCAGGCGATCGCCCTGCTCTACGCCAATACCTACGACCTGCTGGTCACCGATCTGGCGATGCCGGGCCTGCCCGGCGACGAACTCGCCCGGCAGGCGCTTGTCCGCAAGCCCGGCCTGCCCGTGCTGCTGCTGTCGGGCTTCATCGAGCCGGCCAAACTCGAACAGATCCGGGCCGACGGCGTGCGGGAGTTTCTCAGCAAACCGCCGACCGCCGAGGAGCTCGCCGGTGCGCTCGATCGCTGCCTGTCCGCCTGAGCCCAGGGCGGACCGGAGCGGCCGGAAACCGGACCGTAGAAAAACAGAAACGGCGCCCGGTGCGGGCGCCGTCTGTTCTCCTGTGCGTTGAAGGATTTCGCCGACTCAGGCCGTGGCCATGGCCGGGGCGGACGCGGCGGCACCGCTCTTGGTGAAGCTGGCCTTGGCCTCCTCGATCGTCTCGTGGAAGTTCCAGCTGCGCGTCTCCTCGAATCCCTTGCACTCGGCGGTGAGCTGGGCGTTGCCGACCAGGGCATAACCCACCCCCGTGTCCTTGCAGAGCTGCATCGCGGCGACGAGCTGCTTGATGACGCCCATGTGCAGCGATTTCAGCAGCTGGCAGTCGATGATCGCGCGGTTGTGGCCGGCGTCCACCGCCTCGGTGAGCTTCGGCTTCAGGTAGGTCGCGATCTCGGCCAGCGCGGCCGGCGTGCAGTTTTCCGGCATCTTGAAGGTGAAGAAACCGTCCTGGACGTTGAAATAGCGCGTCGAGGTGTCGAGGTTCATCGCCTTGGCGATGCGCGACTCGAGATCCACCGGGTCGATGGGCTTGGTGATGACCGTGGTGAAGCCGACCGTCTGCGCCTGTTGCAGGGTGCCGGTCTCGGTCTTCACGACGAGGCCGAACACGGGCATGTATTTCGTCTTCACGTTGGTGCGCATGAGGCGGAACAGCGCAAAGGCCGACTCCTCGGGCAGCGAGAGGCTGACGATGGCGAGGTCGGGCGGCGTCTTGCTGCAAAAGTCGATGGCCTCGCCCTGGGTGGCGGCGCCGTGGATCTTCCACGGGGTGTGCTTCAGCCCCTCCTGGATCTGCTGGACGATGGCGGGCTTGTCCTCGACGACGAGGATGGTGGCCGGATCGGTGAGAGAGCGGGCCTTGGCCGGGCCGTCGGCGAGCGGCTTGAGGTCGATGATGCGGCCGGCCTTCTCGATGAGGACGTCCTCCTCGAAGGGCTTCACGATGTAGTCGCGCACGCCGATCTTGGCGATCTTGAGCACGTGGTCGCGGCCGCCCTCGGCGGTGAGCATCATGACCGGGATGCCCTTGAGCTGGGGATCGGCCTTGAGCTTGGTGAGCATTTCGACGCCGTCCATGACGGGCATGGTCACGTCGAGGAGGATGAGGTCGGGCATGGCCTTCGCCGCGAGGGCGAGACCTTCCACGCCGTTGCCGGCTTCAAGGATTTCGCAATCGTAGCTCTTGAAGGTCTTCCGCACGATGATGCGGACGGTCTTGGAGTCATCAACGGTCAGGATCTTGTTGCGCATGGGAGAGGCTGGTTGGAAATCATTCGCCGCACTTCAGGAGGATGTCGGCCACCAGGCGCCGTCCCTCGCTGTCGAAGGCGTAGATGAAACGCTGCGAGTCGCTGATCGGCTCGATGCAAAAGTTGGCGCCGCGCAGGATCGAGGGGATCGTGAGCTTGCAGGGATAGCCCTTGTCGCTGAGGCCGTTCTTGAAGCTGCCGACGGTCATGTTGGTCACCTCGCCGATGGCGTCGTTGATGACCTCGTCGCCGGCCTCGTCGATCTCGGCGGGCTCCATGCCGAGGAGGTGGCCGGTGCAGTGCCGGGCGAAATCGCCCTCGAAGTAGAGGTAGATCAGGCCGTTGACGTCGCCGAGGAAGCCGACCGTGCCGACGACCTGAGGGCTGGCCGCCAGGGAGTCGTCGCGGAGATTCGGGGGGCAGTCATCGGGGCCGCCGGAAACCCAAGTCTCCTTGAGATGTGCCTGGCGGTGAAGCATCGTCTTGAAGACGTCGCACACCGCGCGGGTAATGTTCTCGCGGATGAGCGTTTCGGGTATGTCTTGGGTGGCGGCGGGCATGGTAGGCGCGGGAAAGCGATTATTCGCTCACCGTTTATCGGCCGGTCCTTCCGCGACTTTAGGCGGGATGACGCGGCTTTGTCGCCCCCGCGGCAAACGGGCTTATTCGTCCTCGGCGCCGGCGTTCACCAGGTCGGGATCGCCCTCGGCCCGGTATTCCTGCAGCTTGTTGCGCAGGGTGCGGATGCTGATGCCCAGAAGATCGGCCGCCTTGGTGCGGTTGCCGCCGGTCTGGCGCAGGGCCTCCTTGATGGCCTGTTTCTCCATCTCGGCGATCGGACGAACCAGCACGGGCCCGGCGGAACCGGACGTGGCCTCGGCGGCCGGCTCGGCCAGCACCTGCTCGAAATCGAAGGAATCGGCGGCCAGGAGCGCCTCGCCGGAAGCCGCGCCGCCCACCACGGGCAGGCCGAGCGCAGCGGCGGACACCGGGCGGTTCGGCTCGGTCAGGATCACGGCGCGCTCGATCGTGTTCTGCAGCTCGCGGACATTGCCCGGCCAGCGGTAGGCCAGCATCGCGGCCTCGGCCGTGGCGGAGAAACCGGCCACCTTGGTACCGAACCGGCGGCTGCAGCGCGCGAGGAAGTGTTGCGCGAGCATCAGGATGTCCTCGGGCCGCTCGCGCAGCGGCGGCACGTGAACCGGAAAGACGTTCAGGCGGTAGTAAAGGTCCTGCCGGAAGGAGCCTTTCTCGATGTAGGCGAGCATGTCGCGGTTCGACGTGGCGATGATGCGCACGTTCACCTTGATGGTACGGCTGCCGCCGACGCGCTCGAATTCGCGCTCCTGGAGCACGCGCAGGAGCTTGGCCTGGAGCGAGGAGGGGATTTCGCTGACCTCGTCGAGCAGCAGCGTGCCCTGGTGGGCCAGTTCGAAGCGGCCGGCGCGGCGGTCGGTCGCGCCGGTGAACGCGCCCTTCTCGTGGCCGAAGAACTCGCTCTCGATGAGACTCTCGGAAATCGCCGCGCAATTGACCTTGATGAAGGGCTGGGAGCGGCGGGGACTGCGGCGGTAAAGCTCGCGGGCGACCATCTCCTTGCCGGTGCCGTTCTCGCCCGTGATCAGCACGGTCGCGTCGGTGGGCGCCACGCGTTCGATCAGCTGGCGCAGGCGCGACATGGTCGGGCTGCGGCCGACGAGCAGGGCGTCGTCCGTGTCATCACTCAAGAGCTGGTTGACCTGCTCGAGCTGGCGGAACGACTGCCCGCGCTTGATCAGGATGTCGATTTGCGACGGGCGGAAGGGTTTGACCAGGTAGTCGAAGGCGCCGGCCCGCATGCAGGCCACCGCCGACTCGATGGTGCCGTACCCCGTCACCATCACCACCAACGGGTGTTCGGGCAGGGTGGCCAGACGTTCGAGGAAATTATGGCCGTCACCGTCGGGGAGACGGATGTCGAGCATCACCAGGTCGAAGGATTCGCGCGTGGTGGCAGCCTCGGCCTGCGCCAGCGTCTCGGCGATGGACACCGAGAATTTACGACGGGTGAAAATCTCCTGCAGGAGGTTCCGCACGACCGGCTCGTCTTCAACGATAAGGACTTTCTCGAACGGCATGAAGGGGCTGCTTCGGTGGACTGAAACAGATATGCGACGGTTGGGAGCGGTTCAACGCCTTTTCACGATTGATGGTAATTATTTTTCTTAAGTCTTGCGCCAGCCGGCCGATGGGCAGGGGGCTGAAACCCTTTGCGACACCCGCCCATGCATTCCCGCCTGCTTTCCTTCCTCTCGGATTTTGAGCGTGCCCTGCAGGCCGATGATCCGTCCCCCGACGAAGGCAGCTGGCGCACCCAGCGGGCGGTCAACTACCGCACCGGCCTGGCCCGCCTCCAACTCGATGTGATCCTGCCGGACGGAGCCTGCAAACCGCGCGGCGCCGTGCTGCTCCAGAGCTATCACCTGGCCGATGGCACGCCTTGCCTGAAAGCGCAGCTCGCCTGGACGGGCGTCGAGACCACCGTCTTCCATTCGATTTTTGCGAAGCCCGGCTGCGACTGGAAAAGCGAATCGCGGCGCCTGGCCGCGAAATGGATGGCCGGCCCGCCGGCGATCGTGAATCTGCCGGTGAGTGAATCCGATACGGCCGTCGCGGCCGTGGGTTGAGCAACGCGTTCGTCTTGCTCCCCGACGCGGGTGTGCCGCGCGTTGCCGCAACAACGATCCCGGACCACGCATTCCCCTTCCACGTGAGCGGTGCTAAAAGCGGCTCCGGCTCCGCGTGAAGCCTGAACCAATCCGGCTCAGGCCGCGGTGTTCAGGCGCGACTCGGTCGGCCGCGATGCGATCTTGTAGACCGGGGCGACGCGACGCAGTCGGTGCCGGGCTTCGGTCACCCGGGTGAGCTCCTCGTTCAGCCGCGTGAGCTGCGCGTTGAGGAAATGAAAATTCTGCGCGCTGCGCTCGAGCAGGGTCGTGACCTGGGGGCGCAGGGACTGCACCGCCGGCTCGGCCGCGAGTTCGCACAACCGCTCCACGAGGGGCGCCGCGCGCTCGCGCACCGCGGTGGCCTCGACGAAGTCCATCGTGCGAATGAGCGTCGTTTCCTCCGCGGAAAGCGTCTCGAGCGCGGCGAGCAGGCGCGATGCCGTCTGGAGGGGGGATTCCATGCTCAGGCGACGTGATGGAGGGCGGACGCGGGCGCCGTGCCTTCCTGCTGGCGGAGCATCTCGGCCCAGGCGTTTCGCACCTCGCCGAGCAGACGCTCGACCTCGGCGATCGGGGCCGACTGCTTGCGGAGGTTCGCCTCCGTCAGGCGGCGGTCGTAGTAATCGTAGAGCCGGTACATGGTGCGGGAAAACTCGCCGCCGGCCTCCATGTTGAGCGTGTTCTGCAACTCGGCGATGATCTTCTGCGCCTTCACGATCTGGCTGTTGACCACCTCGTACTGGCGCGGATCGGAGGGCGCCTCGTCACAGGCCTTGCGGGCGAGGGCGAGCGAGTTGAGCGCACCGTCAAAAAGCATCAGGACAAGCTGGCCCGGGCTGGCGGTGAGGATCGAATTGGCGCGGTAGGTACGCGCGTAATCCTTCGTGTTGTACATGGGCTCAATCGGCCTGGTCGAGAGGGTCGGGCGAAGAGACGATCGTCGAAGCGACCGACCGGAGCACCTCCGGGCCGGGCCAGGCCGGATCGGCGGCCAGCGCACGGGCGCGGGCGACGACCTCGGGACGGACCTCGGACTGGTTCTGCAGGGCGCTCTTCAGCGCAGCCGTCTGCTCGGGGGAGAAACGATCGGGCGCCTGTCCGCCGACAGGCGGAGTCTTGGCATTGAGCACCACACCCTCGGGGCGCAGAACTCGGTCGGAAGAAGACGTAGAATTAATCATGGGCTTTCGTTGTGGTGGACACGGTCAGCCTCTGACTGTGGTTACAGGGAACGCCGTTGGATTCACGACTATTATCGTCGTCGGTCGACGGGACTTTAGCAGGAAAGGCTTAAACGACATGCGAATAAAACCGCTTCGGCCGGATCAGCGGGGGGGAAGCGTGCCGAACATCAGGTCGGCGGCCACGGCACCGAAGCGGGCGGGGCTCTGCAGGGCTGCCGGCGTCGGGTCCACGAGCGCCGCGCCGGACGCCGAGCGCTGGTGCTGACGAACGCTTTGGCGCATTTTCGGGTCCTCGGCGGAGAAGACCTCGTCGAAGGCCCAGACCATGCGCACATCCCTCGTGGTGGCGAGTTTGGACCGGAATCCGACCGCCAGCGGGCCGTAGGGACGGTAAACGGTGAGATCCGTAAAAAGCACGGCATCCACGCCGTAATGGCTGGATATCTGGTCCAGGAATCCGTGCGGCAACGCGGCGACCGAGGCGAAATCGAGGGCGCCGAACAACCGGCGGCAATCCTCGCGGGAAACCACCACGACCTCGAAGCGGCGGGTTTTCTGCAGGGCCGTGGCGAGCACCTGGTCCAGCGCGGCGGCGGACTCCGGGCCGGCGACCGTGCCGCCGTGGACGGGCAGGATCGCCACCCGGTGCAGATCCACCGGCAGGCGCGGCTCGCCGCGGTGATTGACCGGCTCGAAGCCCGGCTTCGGATCGAGGGCATCGGCCACGTCGGCGCTGTGGCAACCCGCCAGCAGGACGGTGGCAAGCAGGGCCGGCGCGAGCGGGATCCGGAAGCGGCGGGAGATCATGGTCAGGAAGAGGAGGAAGAGCTGAAGGCCCGGGTCAGCGCGGCGCCTTGCTGCTGGATCTGCGACTGCGCCGTTTCCATCGCGATGAAGCTGCTGGTCAGCAGCTCGCGCTGCTGCTCGAGACGGCGCTCGAGATCGGCGATCTGCCGGTCGAGGGAGCTGTTGGTTTCGCTCAGGCGCTTTTGCGCGCCTTCGCCGGAAGAGATCATCTTGCCGAGCTGCGTGGTGAACTTCGCGGCGAAACCCGTGCCGGAGGTGCTGAAAAACGCCTCGACGTCGGCCGGGGAGTTTTCGAGCGCGCGGGCCAGCTTGTCGCTGTCGGCCACCGAGAGCCGTCCGTCGCGGTCGAGCGAGATGCCGAGGTCGTCGAGCCGGTCCATCGCGGCGCCCTGGCCGGAGACGGCGCCGAAGGCCAGGCTGCGCAGATCGCGCTGCCACAGCTGGATCTCCCGGTTGTTGCTGAGCACGGAGGCCGTGACCTTGCCGTTGGCGGAGGTGATCTTCGACTTGTCGTCGATGAACAGGCCGACCGCGTTGTAGGTGGTGATGAAGGCGTCGATCTTCTCCCGCATCTTGGCGGTGTCCGCCGCGACCGTCACGGTCTGGGTGGCCTCGCTGTCGACGGTGACGGAAAGGCCGGTGATGCCGTGCGCCGAGGCGGAAAGCGTGTTGCTGGTGCTGACGATCGTGGCGCCGCCGTTGATGGAAAACTCGGCGTTCCGGCCGCGCACGTTCGTGTGACCGCCCGTGAGGCCAAGCGCGCCGAGCAGGCCGCCCGGCGCCTCGCTCACGGTCATGCCCAGGTCGCCGGTGGCGTTGTTGGTGAACGTGACGCGGTCGTTGGCGCTGTCGTAGGCGGCGGTGACGCCGGCGCCCGACGCATTGATGCGCTTGATGACGGTGTTGAGGGAGTCGGTGTTGACGTTGTAGGCGATCTCGACGCCGTTGATCGTGAACGTGCCGGCGCCATCGCCATCGACCGCGGTGATGGCGGTGCGCAGGCCGGCGCCGGCCAGCGCGCTGCCGGTGCGGGCCGTGCCGAGCGTGGCGCTGCTCGTGACGGTGTCGCCGCCGGTGTTGTTCAGCTTGAGGACCGCGAGCAGGTTGCTCGTGTCGTTCGCGGCGCCGAGAACGATCTCCGCCTCGGAGGCGCTCGTCAGCGTGATCCGGTCGGTCGAAGCGTCGTAGCTCGCGGTGATGTCGCCGCCGGTCGCGTCCTCGATGGCATCGAACACGTCCTTGAGCGAATCCGTGACGTTCACCGGGATCTGTTTGCCGTTGATGGTGAAGAAGCCGCCGGTCGGCACCGTGGCCGTGCGCATCGTGGCCAGGGTCACGCCCGACACATCGCCCGTGGTTGCGAGGCCGGAGGTGATGTCCGACGAACCGGTGCGGGCGGCCTTCGTGGCGAGCTGCGAGACGTTGATCGTATAACTGCCGGTGGCGGCGCCCGACGAGGCGCTCAAACCCCAGGTGGACGCGCTGGTGGATGACGTGACTTTACGACCGGAAAAAAGGGTCTGATCCTGCAGGCTGGTCGCCGCAGTCTTGAGCGACGTGAGGCGGGTGTTCAGATCGCGCAACGCATTGGACTGCAGTGTGTTGTTGCTTTGCTCCTTCTGGATGCGCGTGATGGGGGTGCGCTCGACCTCCATGAGCTGGTCCACGAGGGTTTTCCAGTCGAAGCCAGATGCGAGTCCTGAGAGTTGTAGGCCGGCCATGTTGGTTGCGGGAGTGAAGCGGGGACACCGCCCCACACCTTCATCGGTCACCCTGGGAAAAAGTTAAGCGCCCGAAAAAATTTTCGGGGTGGTTTTCGGGGCCGGTTCCCCCGCCCCGCCGCCGAGCGGAAAGGCGATCCGGGCGGTCGCCGCGAATCCGGCCCGGAAAAAATAAATCGCGTGCCAAGTTCCTAAATTTTTCCGGCACCTGCGCCGTTATCTGGCCTGCCGCGAATCAGAACCAAGGCCGGACCGCTCCGGGGCCGCTAACCCAGAGCCGAATGCGACACGGACGTCGCAACTCAAAAATCAAGGAAGATACCATGTCAGTCGTCATCAACACCAACTTCGCCGCGACCGTCGCCGCGAACAACCTCGCCGCCTCGAACTCCATGCTCCAGCGGAGCATGAACCGTCTGTCCAGCGGCTCGAAGATCGTCAACCCCGCCGACGACGCCGGCGGCCTCGCCGTGTCCATGAAACTGTCAGCCGCCGCCAAGCGTTCCGGCGCCGCCGCCACCAACATCGGCAACTCGGTCTCCTTCCTGCAATCGCAGGACGGCGTGCTGAAGGTGACCGGCAAGGTGCTCGAGCGCATGGGCGAACTGCTCACCCTTTACAGCGATCCGACCAAGAACTCGGACGATCTCGCGAACTACGACTCCGAATTCGTCGCCCTGCAGAAAGAGCTCTCGTCGCTCACCGAGGAGACGTTCAACAGCGTCGCCCTGTTCGGCACCAACGCGCTGTCCGTGCCGGTCTCCGAGGACGGCGCCGCGACCGTGACGATCTCCGACAAGGATCTCGCCTCCTCCGGCTCCGGCGTGGGCACCCTGATCGCCTCCAGCGTCACCTCCCTCGCCAACATCGACCTGGGCGACATCACCGACGCCATCCAGGCCGTCGCCACGTTCCGCGCCACCAACGGCGCCGAGCAGAGCCGCCTGGGCTTCGCCGCCGAGGTGCTCACCGTCAACAAGGCCAATCTCGAGGCCGCCAACTCCCGCATCACCGATGTGGACGTGGCCTCGGAAAGCACGCAGCTCGCCCGCTGGAACGTCCTCGTCCAGTCCGGCACCGCGATGCTCTCGCAGGCCAACCAGAGCGCGCAAACCGCGCTCCGACTCCTCCAGTAAGAGGAGCGCCCGCTGGTCCGCGCGGGACCGGAGTGATTGCCGGTCCCGCCGCGTAAGAAGTGCGGTTGTCTGTATGTTCCTTCCCCTCCGGCGCGCACACCCGCGCCGTCACTTTGAGGCTTTCGCCTCGAACGGCGCGACCGGCGCCGATCCCCTCCGGTCCGTGGCGACGACGGAAGGTCGCACCCATCAAGGATAGATACCATGTCAGTCGTGATTAATACCAACTACGCGGCCACGGTTGCTGCCAACAACCTGTCCGCTTCGAACTCGAACCTCCAGCGCAGCCTCAACCGGCTGTCGAGCGGTTCGAAAATCGTCAACCCCTCCGATGACGCGGGCGGTCTCGCGGTGTCGATGAAGCTGTCTGCCGCGGCCAAGCGCTCCGGCGCCGCCGCCAGCAACATCGGCAACTCCGTTTCCTACCTGCAGTCCCAGGATGGCGTGCTCAAGGTCGTCGGCAAGGTGCTGGACCGCATGAGCGAGCTGAAGACCCTCTACAGCGATCCGACCAAGAACGACGACGATCTCGCGAACTATGATTCCGAGTTCACCGCCCTTCAGGACGAACTCTCTTCGCTGACCGAGGAAACCTTCAACGGCGTCGCGCTCTTTGGCAGCAGCGCCGGCCTCACGGTCAAGGTGTCCGAGGACGGCGCCCAGGAGGTCAAGCTCGCGAGCCGCGATCTCGCCGGCAGCGCCGAGGGCGTCGGTACGCTCACCGCCTCGAGCGTCTCCTCGCTCGACGACATCAGCCTCACGAACATCACCGATGCGATCCAGAGCGTCGCCACGTTCCGCGCCGAAAACGGCGCCGAGCAGAGCCGCCTGGGCTTCGCCTCGGAGGTGTTGACGATCAACAAGGCCAACCTCGAGGCCGCCAACTCCCGCATCACCGATGTGGACGTGGCGTCCGAGAGCACCCAGCTCGCACGCTGGAACATCCTGGTCCAGTCCGGCACCGCCATGCTGTCCCAGGCCAACCAGAGCGCGCAGGTCGCCCTCCGCCTCATCGGCTAAACGGTCTCCAGTCAGTGGTTGTTCTGATTCGCCCAACCACGCCGGCCGCCCGCAAGGGCGGCCGGTTCTGGGCGGCGGAACCCTCCGGCGGACGACCGCGGCACCCTGCAACGGGGCCACTCTATCCGCAAAAAAACCTCCGGGTCCCACCCTCGGAGGTTTTTTCGCTTCAGCGCATGAGCCCTCCGGGGCGCATGGATTCCTGCAAGGTCCCTTGGGGCCAATCCGCCCCTGCCCGCCCACGGCCGGACAGGCCGCAGTCCACGCCGCCCGTTCAGGCCGCGGCAATCGCCTCCGTCACCACCGCGCCGATCGTCTCATGCGCGTTGAAGTGATCGAAGATCCGGCGCCGCACCGGGGCATCCAGGGCGAGCGCCCGTTCGCAGGCCTCCGCCAGCGAGGCAAGATCGCCGTGCTCGTAGCGCAGGATCAGGCCCGCCGCGTGCAGGCTTTCGAGCCGGCCGCCGGCTTTTGAGTTCTCGCTCACCGGCACCATCCCGAGGCAGCCCGACCAGAACGGCCGGTCGGTGTGGCTCGCGCTCATCGCCAGCGTGGAGAACTTCCGCCCCTCCGGACAGAGACCGACCTTGTAACGGTTGAGTTCGCCGCGCGCGCTCACCGGCGTGGTGTGATCATGGCTCGCGACGAACCGGTCCTTGAACCGGCCCTGCAGGAATTCCAGCTGCCGCCGACGGTGCGGCGTGAGCCCCATCTGGGAGCCCAGAAAGTAGATCCTTTCCTCCGGCGCCTCATTGAAGCGGGCCTCGCCGGGCGTGAAATTCGCCACCCAGCTGCGATGGCGCGTGACGCAGCCGGCGCGCAGGCGCAGCAGGCCCGCATCGGCCAGCGGCGACTCATCGTGGATCAGCACGTCGAGGCAGGGCGCGATGGCGTTGAAACAGGGCATGAACCGGCTCGCCTCGTCGAAGGCGTAGAACAGGTGGCGGACGCCCGCCTTCGCCAGCAGGACGAACACCTTGCCCGCCAGGTCGCCGAGCATCTGCGGCTGGTGCGCCATGGTCACGAGCCAGCGTTCCTCGCCCGGTTCGCGCGGCGCCTGCGCCAGCTGGAGCACGGCCTTGGGTCCCACGACCCACGCCGGCAGGAATTCGAGGCCCGGATGACGCAGCGACGCGAAACACCGGGCGTTGGCCGCATACCAGTCGCAATCGAGCCGCGCCTTGCGCAACAGCTCGCCGTCGTCCGCGCGCGCCACCAGCGGACGCAGGTCCATCGCCGGCACGCGCGCCAGGTAGTCGGCCGCGGGCTGCAGGCCACCGGCCCATTGGTTGAAGTAGCAGAGGCGGACGCGGCGACTCATCACAGCAAAGCGGTCAGCCCGCCTTCAAGAACTCGTCTTGCCCGACGACCGGCGCGCCCGGCTGCGAGAGCGCGGCGAGCATCGCCTCCGCCGTTTCCCTGTCTTTGCGACGCTGGAGCTTCTCGGCAAAGCCGATCGCCATGGTGAGCAGAAAGCGCGTGCGGCCCGGATCGAGGCGGGCCAGGTGTTCGCTGGTGCCGATCAAGGCCTCGAGAATGATCAGCGGCTGCTTGCACGTTTCGACGGCCTTGATGGCGGAAAGCATCATGCGGGCGGCGTCCTGCTCCATGCCCATCGCCGCCAGTTCGCGGCCGGCCTCGAGCTTGCCGCGCCATAAGGTCGAGAGCTTGAGGTATCGGGCCACCGCGGGGAAGGACCCGGGATCGGCATACTGCTGGGTGACGCCTTTCGCGTAGTGCACCAGATCGCGCAAGGGCGGCGGGACCGCCTCCACAAACGGCCGCGTGCTGCGCATGTGATTCGGATAGGACGCCGTCGTGCGCAGCATGCCGCCGTCGCCCACCCGATACCAGAAGAGGATCTCCGGAACGACCTGCAGCTTGTAGCCCTTCAGCACGGCCCGCGCATGAAACTCCCAGTCCTCGTGCGTCACGCCGTAATCTTCGGTAAAGCCGCCCACGCCCTCAAAGCACGCGCGACGGACCAGCGCGTTGGCATCGCCAAACACGTTCGTGAACGCGCCCGCCGCAACGGCGTCGCCGACCGGCATCCACGCCGTGCGCTTCGGCAAGCCGAGCGCGATGTCCGGCTTCTGCGGCCCTTGGAAGTAGTACATCCCGCAGGTGACAATATCCGCACCGCTCGCGAGCAAGGCGCCCACCAGGATCGTGATCTCGTGCGGCTCGGCGTAATTGTCATCGTCCATGAACAACAGAAACTCGCCCGTGGCGCGCCGCGCCGCGGCGTTGCGGGCGGCGCCAAGGTAACGGTTGTCCTGGCGCACGATGTGCCAGCCCCGTTCCGCGAACTCCCGATGGAGCTGCGCCAAGGCCGCTTCGACGGCAGGGTCGGTGCTGCCGTCGTCGACCAGGACCACCTCGAGGTTGGGGTACGTGATCGCGCGGACGGACTCCACCGCCTGCAGGAGCAACTCAGGGCGGTTGAATGTGGTGAGACAGAGGCTGACCTTCGGCCACTCCGTCGTCTCCGGCGGAACCTCCCGCACCGCCGGCAACTGCCGGTGCCACCTGGCCCAGGCCTGCTCGTTGGCGGCGGCATCGAATGCGAGCCGCGCAGGTTGGAAAGGCTTGCCCAGCACATCGGCCAGCTTGGCGGCCAGCGCCGCCGGCCGGATGTCGAAACAGACGCGATCGACGTCCTCGGCGGCGATGAGTTCGGGAATGCCACCCGCCCAGCTGGCCAGGAAGGCCTGACCACCGCCCAGGCACTCGTAAACCGTGTTGGGCGAGTTCTCCATGAGCGAAGGCATGATCGCCAGGCGTCCGGCGCCACGCATATAGGCCACGGCTTCGGGCTGGTTCTTGTCCGTCAGCGCCTGCACCGGAAAACGCCAGGCCTTCGCCCGGCGCTTCAGAAACTCGAGCGCCTTCAGGCCTTCCACGGTCGCTTCCTTCCCGAGGAACGTGACCTGTTGGAGCTTCGCCACGATGTGCGGCGGCAACCGATCCAATGCATCACAGAACAAGGCCAGCCCCTTGCGGGTCTCCAAACGCCCGAAGAAAACCAGTTCGCCCACCGGCCTGTCCTTTCCACTCATCCGACCCGCAGGTTGCCGGGCCGCGTGAGGCATGATGTAGGGTTGCACGTAACAACGGGCCGGCAGTTTCCATCCGCGCGCTGCGATCCAGTTGATGAGGTACTGGCTCGGGCTCCAGGCCACATCCGCCAGCTCCACCGACGCCTGCTCCATGTGATTCAACTGCAAATCATGAGGCGAGGTCAGGTACTCCTGATTCGCTTCCTTGATCCACGGATTCATGCTGTGCAGACCGACGCAGATCTCCGAACGGGCGAATGCGAGCCGCTGCGTCTTGGCGAGTTGCGTGTAGTACCCCAGCGCCTGGCACTCCGGAAAGTGAATGAAATCGAACCGGTCGTTGCGCTTGAGCCAGCGATAAACGGCGTAGGAAGCGGCGGACACGGCCGCCGCATGGATCAACGCGACCTCACGAGGCAGCGCAAGGAGGCGGACGCCCCGCTTTTGGTACTGCGCCTGCCAGTAAGCCAGGTCGTGCGAGGCGCATTCCTCACCCTGAGTATACAGGCAGGTGACGTCGTGACCATCCGCAGCGAGGGCATCCGCCAGGACCGTGTAGGCCGTGCCAATGCCGCCATTGCGGCTCGGTCCCACGAATTCGTTGCTCACGATACAAACCCGGGCTCGCCGCGCCGACGTCTCGGATTCAAGCAGGGGCAGACCGGGGTAAACCCGCGCGGAACAGGGTAACTCAGCATTCATAGGGGTAAATTCGGGACTGGCATGGAGGGGGAAGACAACGGACCTGCTTACGACGAGGGCGGAATTCCCCTTGCTTGCGCCGGGCAGACGCGCCCGCAAGCCGGCGCGCTCTTCACACCGGCTCCGTCTTGCGCGCCCCTGTATTCTCCCGAAGGACGACCGGGCTTCTGAACAACGGATGTGGGAGCAAGGTTCATGCGCATCAAGCGGCGGTCCGGGCAGCCATCCGGGATGTAACCAGCTCTGCCTGCTGCCGAAGGACTTTGGCGCGCGCAGGATCGAGCGCCTCCAGGTCTCCCGCCAGCAACAGCAGGGATTCATGGAGGTGGAGCGTGTTTCTCGTTTGCACAGCCTCCACCGCGAGATCGAGGTACGCCTGGATCGCCTCCGTCCGCCGGCCTTCGGCCGCGAGGAGCGCCGCCGCCTTACGTCGCTCGTCGCGCAACTGGCGCAGCGCCTCCCGCGGGTCTGCGACCGGAAGGACCAAGGTTTTCAACACCGCAGCCATCTCTGCGGGACTCAACCGGTGCGAGGTGCCCACCAGCCAGTCACCGAGCGCCTGGTTGGCGACCGCATCGCGTGGCGGCACGGCAAACGCCTGCAGGAACTCCCGGCGCTTGCGCTGGAAATCGTCGGACATGCAGAGCTCGAAGGAGCGGATATCGGCCGCCCAGACTTCGTCCCGCATCATGTCCTTTATATCGCGGGCGGGACAAACCCCTGCCAGCGCGACCTTCGCCCCAAATGCGAGGGCATACGCGATGTGGCTGCCCCAGCCGTTTGTTGTCACCGTCTCGTATTGTTCGAACAGCGCCCGCATCCGCCGCAGCGCGTTGGCGTCGTTCGTGCTGGCTCCGACCACGATCGGGATGCCCCGGGCTTGAAACTCAGAAATCCACAGGCCGTTGCGCTGGCAACTGGGATGGACGCATACCGTGACATGATCGAAATCGTCTGTCCACTCCTTGATTTCGTCGGCATAGTGCTCAAACGCGGAGCGATCGGGAAACCGGTCTCCCGTCAGCGTGTGCGTGGGCATCACGAGCACGCTGCGCGGCACGCGAACCAGATTGGACGGAGGCGTATAAATGATCGGCATGCCGATCGCATGCGCGAACGGGTACCCGTTCGCGCACAGGAAGTCGGCCTGCTCCTGACGCGCCACATACAGCGGCCGGTCCTGCGCGCCGGGCGCATTGAAGGCGAGCGTCCCGGGCGTGACCGCATCCCACGGTCCCAAGCAGCCATGCTGCCACAACCCTTCCACGCGATATTTGGCGGGAAGCGTACAGCCGGCGTACTCCGCCGCGACGAAGAGGGCTCCGTAATGATCGGTCCAGCCATCCTCGTGGCGGTACTGCTGGTGGAACGAGCAAATGGGCGGCAACTGCGGAATCATGGGATCGCCGTCTCCGTCCTTGTCTGAAAACGATGCCATCCACCGGTCATGCCGGGTGGAAGATGGCGGAAGATATTGCCTAGCACACGGAGCATGCCCGCAGGTAAGCAATAGAAATGCCAAAGCGATCAGGCAACGAGCCATCCGGCTACCCTCTATTTACTTACGCCATTAGTGACTAAACCGACAAACCGTTAGCGTCCCCCGCGCGCTGATCGCGACAGTTTTCTCCCGATGCCCCGGCCGCCAAGCCTTGTACCCTGGGGGGCCGCTCCTTCACCGAAGCGGACGCCGAAATGGCGTGCCCGGGCCGCGCCTCCAGGGAACGCACGCAGGAAAGCGCTTGAAGCCCCCTGCCCCAACGCGTACCAACGCGCGCACATGGAGCGGACGCTTCTGATCATTGGCGGAGCCCACGAACACGGCATCGGCGTGCGGCAGGCCCAAGATATGGGGCTTAAGGTGTTCGTCACCGACGGCAACCGCGATGCCGAGGCCTTCGCCCTCGCCGACTGTCATGCGGTCGCCTCGACCTACGACGCGGCGGAAACGCTCGCCGCCGCCCGCGATCACATCCGTCGAGGCGGGCGGATCGACGGCGTCATGACGCTCGCTTCCGACGTGCCGTACACGGTGGCCTTTGTGGCCGACGCGCTGGGCTTGCCCGGCATCTCCCTCGAATCGGCCAGGCTCGCCAGCGAGAAAATGGCGATGAAGGACGCCTTCGCGCGCGCCGGCGTGCCGATCCCGGGTTATGGACCGGTGCGCCACGCAGACGAGGTCGCCGCCGCCGCGCAACGCTGGGGCTTTCCGCTGATCATCAAGCCGGTCGACAGCCGCGGCGCCCGCGGCGTCCAGCGTCTGCTGCCGGACGCCGATCTCGCCGCGGCCTTCGCCGAATCGGCCCGGCACTCGCCCGGAGGACGTGTGATGGCCGAGCAGTACCTCGCCGGCCCGCAACTTTCCACCGAAGGCTTCATGATCGAAGGCCGCGCGCACATCCCCGCGGTGTTCGACCGGAACTACGAATTTCTCGAGCGCTACGCGCCCTTCATCGTCGAAGATGGCGGTGAAATGCCGAGCCGCTACAGCGGGTCGCACGGCGAGGAAGCGCGCCAGGTCATGGAGCAGGCGGCCCTCGCGCTCGGCATCCGGGACGGCATCATCAAGGGCGATCTCGTGATCCACGAAGGCCGCGTAAAAGTGATCGAGCTCGCCGCCCGCATGTCCGGCGGCTTTTTCGCAACGGCCGCCGCCAAGGCGAGTCAGGGTGTGGACCTCGTCAGCGCGCTGATCCGGTTCAGCCTGGGCGAAAAGCTCGCGCCCGCCGACGTAACCGCGAGCAAGAACGAAGGTGCCGCCATCCGCTTCGCCTTCCCGGAACCAGGGCGCATCCGCGCCGTCGAGGGCATCGCCTCCATCAAGGCCGATCCGGCCTGCGTCTTCGCCCACGTCTTCGCCGGGCCGGGCGACCTGATCGAACCCATCACCTGCCACCCGAGCCGGCCCGCCGTCGTGGTCGCGCGCGGCCGCGACCGGGCCCACGCCGCGAGCGAGGCCGCGCGGCTGATCCGGCGGCTCGACTGGCAGATCGCCCCCTCATGAGCGCCCCCCTCAACGTGCTGATCATCGGCACGGGCATGTACGTGTGCGGCCGCGGAACCGACGGTTACGGCACGATCCTGCCGGCGATCCTGCAGGCGCGCCGCCGGGGAGAGATCGGCGAAATCCATGTGGCCGGACGCACCACGGTAAATTTTGCCGAATTCGGCCGCCGGGCGAAGGAACTCGGGCGCCTGCTCGAAGTGGACGGCAGCTACGTCGCGTACCCGAAGCACGGTTCCAGCGACGATTCGTACCAGGCCGCGCTGTCCCAGCTCCCCCGCCCCGGCGCCGTGCTCATTTGCACCCCGGACGCCCAGCACACCCGCATGGCGATCGACGCTGCGCGCGCGGGGCTGCCGTACCTCGTGGTCAAGCCGCTGACGCCCACCCATGACGAAGCGCTCCAGGTGCTGGCGGCGACCGAAAAGGCCGGCGTGCACGGGGTGGTCGAGTTTCACAAGCGCTGGGATTGGGCGAATCTCCAGCTCTATCAGCGCCTGCGCCAGGGCGAGATCGGCCGCCCGCTCTATTTCAAGATCGAGTACTCCCAGCGAAAGATCATCCCGACACAGATCTTCCGCAGCTGGGTCGATCAAACGAACATCTTCCAGTACCTCGCGGTGCACTACGTGGACTTGATCCACTTCATCACGGGCGCCACCCCGACGCGGGCGTCCGCCATCGGCCAAAAGTCGTTTCTGCCCACGCAGGGCATCGACAACCACGACGCCATCCAGGCAACGATCGAGTGGTCGGACGGTTTCAGCTCCGTGTTCCTCGTCAACTGGATCGATCCCGACACCTCCCCGGCCATGTCCCAGCAAAAAATCGAGGTCGTCGGCACGATGGGCCGTATCGACAGCGATCAAGTCAACCGCGGCACGGAGGTCTGGACTGCCAAGGGAATGAACCAGATCAACCCCTTCTTCTGCCAGCCTTACCAGGCACCGGGCGAAACGCGGCCCACCTACCGCGGTTACGGCATCGACAGCGTGAATTCCTTCCTGGAGGACGCACGCCGGCTGGAGAACGGCGAAATCAAACCCTCCGACCTCGTCGGATCGCGCCCGACCATCCGGAGTGCGCTGGCCTCGACCTCCGTGACTGACGCGGTGAACCGGAGCCTGGCGGCCCGCGGGGCATGGAAGGACTGTCGCTGAGGCATCCTCGCGAGCGGATGCCGGTTTTCGACCGGGCGCCCTGCGCCGTCACTTCCGCGGTCGTGCGGCAATGAACGAGTTGTTGCCGATCGGATCCCCCGGAAAGTGGATGCGCCCCTGCTTGATGCCGACGAAGTCCACGACGTCGAAAGTCGTGGCGACGATCCCGCGAAATTCCGCGGCGGAGAACTCGACGTGGTGCCAGCAACTGAGCGGGTGCCGGCCGAAGCAATTCTGCGGCGTGCTGAAAAACACCTGGCCACCCGGCTTCACGATGCGATGCAGCTCGCGCAGGTAAGCCGGGATGCTCGTGACGTGCTCGATCGTTTCGAAGGTGGTGATCGCATCGAGCGAGTCATCCGGCAGCCCCGTGCACTCGGCGTTCATCGCCTGGAAGCGCAGGCGGGTGTTTTCCGGATAGCGCGCGCGGGCCTGCTCGATGGTGACCGGATCGAGATCGCCGGCGAGCACGGTATGCCCGAGCGCGTGAAGGCAGGCCGCGCCAAAACCCGAGCCGCAGCCGATGTCGAGCACCCGCGCCGCCGGCGGCAGCGCATGGGCGGCGAGTTCATAGTGAAACTTGAGCTGGTCGCCGGTGGGCAGCGTCCTGCCCTCGTCGATCGCCGCATGCTCGCATCGCTGGAGTTCGAGGAACCGCCGCTTGAACACCGCGATCTCGTCCGGTGTGTAGTGCAGCATCCGCGGATGCTCGTGCACCACGAAGCCTTCCCGATGCGACAGGTAGTGTTTGATGTGTACGTGAAACTCGTTCTCCACCGGAAGCGCGGCCGCCGCGCGACGCAGGGCGCCGATGCGATAAACATCCGCCGTCAGCACGGCCGGATAATCGTCGGCGAATTTGTAACAATCGAGCGGGCCGGCCATCGCGACCGCGGCCAGCAAGTCGCGTATCGAGCGCGGATCGACGAACAGGTTCATCCCGTTGATTCGCAGGATGAGCGCCGACTCCGCCAGGTCCTGCGTCGCCGCCAGCATGCGGTGGAGCGGCGAACGGTCATGGCTGAAGTGCAGGCCCACATCCGTGCATCCGTGCCGCTGCAACAGCGTCTCCAGCGTGCCATCGGCATCGAACTCCGGAGCGATCACCACCACCTCCACGCCCGGCAACACCGTTTGCAAAGCACGGATGGTGTGGATGAACGCGGGCACCCCTTCCACCAGGCTCACGGAGCAATCGGGGCCCCCGGTCCATGACCGGCTGCTCGCCTGCACGAGGATGCGGACAGGCGTCGTCGTCGGAAGCGACGACACGCACGGCAGGGCGGGAGCGGAATCGAGGGCGTGAGGCATGGGCGGGGTCAGGCGGCGTGCGTGAGCGGCCGGGCGCACCGCGCCCAGCGCAGGATTTCTGCAGTCAAATGGTCTGTCCCCCTCCGTAAAGCCGCGACCGGCGTGCGGTCCATGGGGGCATCGAGTCGTTGCAGCCAGGCGTGCAAAGCAGCGGCGTCCTCCCCCGGCTCGTCACCGAGGACCATGGCGAGACCGTGCCGTTCGAAAATCGTCGCGTGTCGACGATGGTCGTCGCTCAGGCAATAGCACGCCATCGGGCGCCCGACCGCAGCTCCTTCGTAGGCGGTGACGCCAAAGGAAAGCAATACGGCGCGCGCGGCGGCCATCTCGGCGGCCATCTCGGTGGTCCCGGCCAGGATCTCCGCCCGCAACCCCGTCCCCGCAAGCTCGCGTTCGAATTCCGCGCGAGGCCCATAGGATCTGCCCAAAACGATGCGGATGCGCCATTGCGCAATCCCGGGTATGCAGGACAGCGCGCGCACGGCACGGAGCGTAAAATTGCGTGGATCGCTGCCTCCCATGGTGACCAGCAGCGTCCGTCCGTCAGCGACGGGGAAATCGGTCCGGAAGCCGTCCCGCAGCGGCACACAATCCCAACCCGAGTGCCATTCGCCGGTGTAGCCATCCGGCGGCGTGACGCACTGGGGCGCCGGGGGGGTATAGACCGCATCCGCAAACCGGACGCGGTCGCTGACATCGTCCAACAAGAGAATCCGCACCCCCGTTGCGCGCACCCTTCGCAGGTCGTCCGCGCCGAGTCGCCCGCACGTGTCGATCATGACCACATCCGCATGGGCGGCGGAAATTTGCCGCGCGAGCCACTCGCCCCGGTCCGCACCGTGCGGCAGCGCCAGACGGGTCACCCCTTCCTGCTCGAGAAACTCCGCCACGTCCGCCCCGCCTTCGTAAGCGAAGGTTAGATCCGCCCCGGCGCGGCGCAGCGAACGCGCCAGCACGGAGAGCCGCGAAAGATGGCCCCACCCCATCACCGCTCCGCCTTCGCCATAGAGCAACACGGCCGGCGGGCGCTCGCTGGCGCGACGCTGGCGGACTCCGGCGTTGATTTGACCCACTTCAGGATGCGCCTGCAGCACCGCCAGCGCCCCGGGCACGGTCAGATCACCCACCGCGGCGCCACTCAGGGCATAGAGCCGGGCGAAGAACTCCAGATCCTCGGGCACGTCGACAGACAGGCGGGTCTCCCTTTCCTCCGTCTCCAGGATGGGAACCTCGACGGCGAGGGCGAAATCAGGATGCGTTTTGAAGTAGCCGGTTACGTGTTCGCGAGCCACCGGGTCTTCTGCGGCGTGGGTGAACAACGCCTGCAACGTCACACCGGAAAGCACGTCGACGCCCTCGTGCACGCACGTGCGTCCGGCGGGAAGCCGCGTATATCCCGCCCCCGCCGTCTCCAGCGCGTGCACGCAACGATCGATCCATTCCGGCGAGACCAGCGGCGAATCGCCGCAGATCCGCACGTACGTGTCCGCCGGAAACGCGCCCGCCGCCGTGCGAAAACGGGCCAGCACGTCGGTCTCGGATCCGCGCACGCAGTTCCAGCCATGGCTACGACAAAACGTTTCGATGGCGTCATCCTCGGTCCGCGTGGAGCAGGCCACCACCACACGGTCCACCGTCTCCGCCCGGCTTACACGGGTGACAATGTGCCAGAGCAGCGGACGACCCGCGAGGTTACGCAACACCTTGCCCGGAAACCGGCTTGAGGTCATGCGCGCCTGGATGATCGCAACGACGCTCATGCCGCGGGCCTCCAGACGCCGCGCAAGATCTTGAAGGGACGCAGGCCGTCGCTCGGATCCGCGCGCCACGGCACGTCGCTGAGTTCGGCGGCGGTCGGCTTCTTCTCACCCGTGCCGTCGGCGATTTCCTGCTCCGCCGGCGAAAGCCGCGCCCGGAACGGATGCCGGATCACCGCCTCGATCTGCGCCGGCTTCCAGCAATGCCCCACCTTCGCCTCCGCGCCGGCGCCCTCGAGATCGAGATGAAACTCCACGAAATCGGCGCGCCAGTGCTGCGTGGCACGGGCCACCACGCCCGGATTCACGCTGTGATCGGACCAGCCGAACCTGATCCCCGGATAACGCGCGGCATAGCGCTCGCGCAACGTGCCGATCGCGGCGAGATTGCAGTCGGACAGCGGCGTCGGGTAACCGGAGACACAATGCAGCACGGTCAGATCCTTGGCCTGTCCGGCGGGGAAGGCCCGCCAGGCGCAGTCCACCGCGGCGTCGATCTCCGGCAGCGTCGCCATGCCCGTGGACAGGATCAACGGCTTGCCCGTGCCGGCACAGCCCGCGATGAGCTCGTGCCAGAGCAGTTCGTAGGAGGCCACCTTGTAGAAGTGAACGTGCGGCCGCAGCTCCTCGATCGCCTTGAGGTAAAACGGCGTGCAACCGAACAGGATGCCGTGGCGATCGCACTCGGCGCGAAGCGGGGCGAGAAAGGCAACCGGCAGCTCCCACGCGCGACGTCGGCGGTGATTGTCGCTCACGGCGAGGATCTCGGGCGCGAACAGTTCGTCGATGCGGAAGAGCTGGAACTTGACCGACGCGCAACCCGCGGCGGCCGCGGCGCGGACGAAGTCGAGCGAACGCGCGAGGTCGCAGTTGTGGTTGCTCGAAACCTCGGCAATGAAATGCGGCGACGTCGGACTCATCGTTGGGCAGGGGTGAGCCCGGTGTAGTCCTCGCCCATCGGCAGGAGCTCCTCGCGGCCGGAGTCGGCGACAAAGGCCTGTGGCAACGGATTGGATTCGTTGGGCACGGAGACGCACCTCAGGCCTCCCCGAAGAGTCATGCCACGCATCGCCCGCGGGGGTGTCACCCGATCCGCAATATACTCCAGCACCTTCTTGCAACCCGTCACCGCGAACTTCGGCAGCGCCTTCGTTGCCTCCGACGGAGAATAACCATTCACGACCGGAAGTCCAAGCTGCTCGATCGAACACCGCCACGCCATCCTTGAGGGTTTCACGCCCTGAACCATCCAACGGCGCTGCTGCCCGGTGCGGAAGAAATGGCCGGAGCCGCTGCCGACATCGAGCAACGAACACTCCACGCCAGGAACGAAAAGCTCTTCGAACTCCTCATATTGCATCTGCGCCTCCAGTTCGAGCCAGTCCGCATTGGTGCGGTTGTCGGCAATGCGGTTGGGACGGACTTTCTCGCGGAATTCGTCCTCATAGGACTCCCGTGTGCCCGGCAGCGCAGGCATCGGATGCAGGTGCGCATACCCGCACTCCGCACAGTCGATCGCGGTGAGTCCCTTGTGCTCCGCCTGCACGGGGCCGTGATGGGGGCAGGCGGCTTCCGCGGGATTAGGCTGAGCAGGCAGAGGCGGCAACATGGGAGAAAGTACGGTCAAGCGCCCGGACGCGCCCGATGACGTGGGCGACGTCGGCGTCGGTCATGGCAGGATAGAGTGGCAGGCTGAGCGTGCGTTCGTAGTACGCTTCTGCGATGGGACACTTGCCCGGCCGATAGCCGAAGCGGTTGCGGTACCACGGTTGGAGGTGGACGGGGATGTAATGCACCTGCGTGCCGACGCCCTCCGCACGCAGTTGCGCCATGACTTCGGCGCGGGTGCGGCCCAGCGCGGCAAAATCAATCTGCACGGCATAGAGATGCCAGGACGTGGTCGCCCCGTCGGCCGGCGTGCGCAGACCAGGCGTCACGAGCCAGTCGAGTCCGGCGAATGCGGCGTTGTAGTCCGCAACGATTTCGCGACGACGGACAAGGACGGCGTCGAGCCGCTGGAGCTGCGAAAGCCCCAGCGCGCACTGCAGGTCGGTCAGACGATAGTTGTACCCGAGATCGTGCATTTCATAGATCCACGGATCCGGCGCGAAGGCCTCGAACAATCTGCTGTCGCGTTCTATCCCGTGGGAACGCAAGCGGCGTGCCTGTTCGGCCCAATCCTCGCGATTGGTCACCAGCATGCCGCCCTCTCCCGTGGTGAGCGTCTTGACGGGATGAAAGCTGAAGACGGACATGTCGGCCCAGGGATTGCCGCCGATGGGCCAAGCCCGGCCCTCGGCGTGAAAACTCCCGCCGGTGGCGTGGCAGGCGTCCTCGATGATGATCGCACCCTTCGCGCGGGCGACGCGCGCGATACCCGGCAGATCCGCCGCCTGACCGGCAAAGTCCACGGCCACCACGGCCCGGGTGCCGTCACGCCAGTTCTGCTCCAGTGCACCAGGGTCCAGCGTGTACGTAACCGGATCAATGTCCGCAAAATCGGGCGTCGCGCCCACGTACGCCGCGCAATTGGCCGAGGCCAGGAAGGTGTTCGGGCTGGTGACGACCCGATCGCCGGCGCCGATCCCGGCCACGCGCATGGCCAGATGCAGCGCCTCCGTGGCGTTGCTCACCGCCACGGCATGGCGGGCCCCCACCCGCGCCGAAAAGCGGCGCTCGAACTCCTCGACCAACGGACCCTGCGTCAGGAAGTCGGAACGAAGCACCGCCACAACCGCGGCGATGTCTTCTTCGGTAATCGTTTGGCGTCCGTATGGGATCATCAGGAAATGGGATGGCGTGAGGCGGCAGACAGACACAGAGCCCGGCCGGCGGTCATGCGGGAGATTTGGGCAGCGGGGGAAACATTCGTCCGGAAAGACCCAGGATGCGGGTTGGCCCGTACCGGGCTAGGCCACCGTCTTGAGCTCGTTGAAATGAGGGTGGCTGCTATTCGTGCCCCGATTCATCCGCACGAAAGCGGCGCCTTCGATCTGCCCGGCGATCATCTCGCGGAGTTCCTCCACGCTGAGGAAATGCTCGTTGGTGCCGCTGTTGTAACAGAAGCCCGGGGGAACCGCCTTGCCGCTGCCGTGCCGGCAGTAGTCGGCGACGCTGTATTCCCCGCCCGCCCCTGGCAGGATCGCGTAGTAGCGGCCGAGGTCGACGGTGTTGAAGCTGTCGCTGGGCGTGATCATCTCCTCATGGAGCTTTTCGCCGGGACGAATGCCGACCACCGGGCGCTGGCAGTCCGGGCTGATCGCTTCGGCCACGTCGGTGATGCGATAGGACGGAATCTTCGGGACGAGGATCTCGCCGCCCCAGGCGTTCGCAATGCTCCATAACACCATGTCGACGCCTTCCTGCAGCGTGATCGTGAACCGGGTCATGTTCGGGTCGGTGATCGGAATCACACCCGTTTTTCGTTTCTCAAGGAAGAAGGGGATGACGGAGCCGCGGCTGCCCATGACATTGCCATAACGCACCACGCTGAGGCGCAGATCGCGGGAGCCCTTGATCAGGTTGCCCGCAACGAAAAGCTTGTCGGAGCACAGCTTGGTGGCTCCGTAGAGATTGACCGGCGCGGCGGCCTTGTCGGTCGACAACGCCACGACCCGCCTTACGTCGCTGTCCAGGCACGCCTCGATCAGGTTCTGCGCGCCGAGCACGTTGGTCTTGATGCACTCGAACGGGTTGTATTCCGCTGTCGGCACCTGCTTGAGCGCCGCCGCATGTACGACGACATCGATGCCCTCGAGGGCGCGGCGCAGGCGCTTCTCGTCGCGAATATCGCCGATGAAGTAGCGAAGCGCCGGGTATTTGCCGGTCGGAAACTGCTGTGCCATCTCGAACTGCTTCAACTCGTCGCGCGAGAAGATCACGAGGCGCTTCACGTGGGGATACTGCTCAAGCACGGTCTTGACGAAGGCCTTGCCGAAGGAGCCGGTGCCACCAGTCACGAGGATGCTGGCACGCTCGAGCGAATACGGATGGGTCGGAGCAGGAGACATGGCGTTGAGGGGGGTCAGGCCGGCACGGCGGCAGGTACGGACGGAGTGAGATGCGATCGGATAAGTTGCACCGTGCGCTCGATCATGAGCGGTTCGCGGAACATCGTCCCGGCCCGGAGCCGGCAGGCTTCGCCGACGCTGCGACGGAGGGACGCATCGCGGGTCCAGAGGTGAAGGGTGCGGATGAGCTGGTTGATGAGCGCCGTCCGGTTTTCGACGGCCGCGGGAAGCAACTGGCCGGTGTCCCCGAGTTCCTCGGGAATGCCGCTGACGGCGGTCGCGACGACCGGAAGTCCCTTGGCCATCGCTTCCATGATCGCGAGCGGCATGCCTTCCATGTCGGAAGGCAGCACGAAGATGTCGGCCGCATCATACCAGTCGGCCACATCCCAACGGTGACCGAGCAGATGCACGCGACCGGTGAGCCCCGCCGAAGCGATGGCCTGTTCCAACGCGGGACGCTGCTCGCCTTCGCCAGCCCAGACGAAGTGGAGGTTTTCGCAACCTGGCAGCGCCACGAGATGTTTGGCGGCGACCACTTGGTAAAGGTAACCCTTGATCGCAGACAGACGCGCTGCGGTGAAACACACGACGGCGTCTTCCGGCAGATTGAGCTCGGCGCGCAAGCGGGCCCGCACAGACTCGTCGCGGGGCGCGAAGAATTTCGCCGGACGCCCGTAGTGAATCACCTGGCCGGCGGAAGCGGGCAGGCCGAAGCGGTTGTGCAGGAGATCGAGATTTTCCTGCGAGACCGCCACGACGGCGCGGGCGCAGGAGTATTGCGCGGCCAGCCGGCCAAGCACGGATTTGAAACGATCCGCGAGGTAGGCACCGACAAACCCCACAACCGAAATGTAGGGCAGTCCCTTCTGCCGGGCGACTTCGCGTGCCGCGAGGTTCGACACCGGACAACAATCGCTGAACACGATCAAATCCGGACGATCCGAGGCAAACACCCGCTCCGCGTCGCCGGCGTCGTTCAGAGTCCGGGCGAAATCGCGTCCCGTATGATAGTCGATCCAGTGGTGCGTCACCCCCAGACCGCGCTGCTCGGTGATGAGCGGGTTGTCGACCTGGGTTTGCACGCAGGAAACGCGATATCCCGCGGCGACGAGGCCGCGCAGAATGACATGGTTGTACTGGGCCACCCCACCCGATTCCGGATCGTCGGTATAAAGCATCACGTGCATCGGCCGCGGTGGCTCGACGGACGCCGCAACGGGCTCGGGGCCGTCCGGGACAGGCGCCGCCTGGGCCGCGATCATCTCGCCGGCGAGCTGTTCGATCTTGCGAACCGCCGATTCGACCGAAAACGCCAGCGCGCGCATCTGGCCGTTCTGCTGCAGGCGACTGAACAAAGCCGGATCGCCGGCCAGCCGGCACAACTGCTCGGTGAGTGCCGCCGGATCATCGGCCTTGAAAAGCAATCCATCCGTCCCATGGCGCACGATTTCACGCGCGCCACCCGTCCCGCTCGTGACCACGACCAGGCCAGAAGCCATGGCTTCGACCTGCGAGATGCCGAACGGCTCGGGAAACTGGCTGGGGAAAACCAGCACATTGCTGCGCGCGAAAAGCTCGCCCAGACCCTGGCGGTCGAGAAAACCCTTGAACGTCACGCGATCCGCCAGCCCGGCGCCGGCCACGGTCTGCTGCAGTTGCGCGAGAAAATCCGGATCGGTGCAGTCGCCGGCGATTTCCGCCGTGAAGTCGACCCCGGCGGCCTGCAAGCGCACGAGCGCCTGCACGAGGACATGGACGCCCTTGTAAGGCATGACGAGGCTCGCGTAGGCCAGCCGCAGCCGCCGGGTATCGGGCGCAAACAGCCGGAAGAAACGGTCGATGCGCGCCCCCGGATAAAGCGTTTCCACCCGGACCGGATTGAACCCGGTACGCCGCAGTTCCTGGCCGTTCCAGTCGCTGCAGGGCGCCACCCAGTAGCGAGGCGAGGCGGGTTGTTCGGCCGGAGCGTAGCCCGGCGTGGCATTGGCCAGCGCGTGCAACACCGGCAGTCCCGCCGCAAGCGTCTCGGGCAAAAGCGTGGCGCCGAGAAAATCGAGATTACCCGCGAGCACGAGATCGGCGTCGAATTCCCGGGCCGCCCGGACCACGCGCCGGGCGTTTTCGCGAACCATTTCGCCGCGGCGGCGCGGATCACCAATCGCCTTCGGCCGGCTGCCGCGCCACTCACCGATCAATTGCAGCGAACGGCTGACGTGCGCCTCGAGCGCCACCTCGTCGGGGGTGGGTGTCTTGGCCAGATAAGGCGCGTCGCCGGTCAGGACCTTGACCGCATGCCCGCGCTTGAGCAGTCCGTCGGCGAACTCCCACATCATGCGGCCGTAGCCTCCGAGTTCCTGCGGCGGCAGGAGATTGGTCACGATCAGGATGCGGCGCTTCTCTTCCGCGGCCGGTGGCGGCACGCGACCGATGGCGCGCAGGTAGGACGCCGTGCGCGGTTCGCCTTCCTGCTGGCCGGCCAACGAGGCCCGCAATTCATCGACGGCCGCGGGCAGCGGCTGGAGGCGGGCCGCCTCCTCGAGGAAATAGAGGGTCGAAGCGGCATCCTGTTGATCAAGCGCCATGGCGGCGCGTGCAAGCAGAGCCGGCTGGTTGGCCCGATTCAGGCAGATGGCCTGTTCCAACGCGGCTTGCTGCAGGCTCAGGTCGCCGAGCTCCTCGGCTTCCGCGGCCAACGCGAGTGTTTCGACTGAATCATGCGACGCGGCCACCAAGCCTGCCAGCCGGTGGCACGCGATCTCGACGTGTCCGGCCGCGCGGGCGGCGCGCACGAAAGCCATCGCATCCGTCAGCCCATGCACCCACGCGGCATCCTCCCGCAGCGTAAATCCCCAAGCCGTGAGCACGCCGGCGACCTCCGCCGACGCCGCCGGGACGATGATATGACGACCGGAAAAGCGACCGAGCCACTCGGTGAGTCGCTCCGCGGATCCCTCCCACCACAAAACGGGAACAGAAGCGGCCCCCGAGACTTGGGCCGAAGCAGGCGACAGCTCCTCCACGGAGGCCAAACGCAGGCGCGGCAGTCCGGAAAAATCAGCCAGGGCGGCCGGATTTTCGCTATGCACGACGACCTCGCCGGCGCGTTGATGAAGCGACTGTATCACCTCATAGGCGGCCAGGCGCGGCTCGTTCAGGCCGGGCTTCGTTGCGCTGGTGCTGGTCACACGACGTCCGAGCGAGAGATCGTAACGAGAATTCACCCGGCCGGAGAACACGAGGTCGTAGAATTCTCTCAGCTTCACCTCCGGATGATGGGCACGGCGGATCTCTTCCTGACCGGCGCGGCGGATACGCTGCGCCTCGGCAGGATGCGCCAGGTAGTAACGGATCTTGTCCACCAGCTCCCCCGGCGTACGCCAGGTGTCGAGATGACGGCCGGGTTCGAACAGCATCCGCAAACCGGAGGACTCGGCCAGTTCGTCGGTCAGCAGAAAACCGCCGGCGGAAAGTGCCTCGAACACGCGAAGGTTGAGATCGCCGTTGAGACTGACGTTGAGGGTCACCTGCGAGTTGGCGTAGATGTCGGCCGTTTGCTCGAGCGTGCCGGTCATCGTCTCGAGCGGAAGGCCGGCGGCGCGAACCTGGGCGAGCACGGCACGCCGCCACGGGTGATGGCGGCCGGTCTGCCCGACGAACGTGAGCGGACGCCCGGGCGCGATGGGGATCTCCCGGGGCAGGTAACCAAAATCGAGGGCCGGCAGCCAATGCAACGGTGCGAGTCCGGCCTCGGCAAAAAAGGGCACGTGATGACGCGTGTGATCGAAAATGATGCAATCGAAAGGCTCCGATCGCGCGTACTCGATCATGCGGCGCAACGGATGCGTGAGATGATGAGTATCGCCGACGAGAAGCACCTTTGGGCAACGCAAGATCCCGAGGTTGCGCGGAAGATTGCGCCCCGTCGCGTCGGCCTTGACCACCACGATCTCAGGGTACTGATCCGCCGGCAATTCCCGCAGGGCATCCGCCACATCGAACGCTCCCACCGCCGTCTTCAGCGTGACAAGGCGCCCGTGTACGCGCCGGGTCTCGGTATCGGGCCCGCAAAACACCTCGTTCGCCGAAAAAAGGATGGAGCGGTAGTTCCCACGTGGAGCGAGGAAAAATAGAAGCGCTCGCGGCGAAACGGGCAGCGCACTCACGACATCCGTCGCGGTCGGCTCGGGGATCGGGGAAATCATGCGAGGGGCTTTTGCAGGATCGGGGCCACTTGCGAGCATTGGACTCTCAAGCCATTTTAAACCATTAGTTTGCGGTTTTTTATTTCCCCCTGCCCCTTGGAATCCATGGACGACACCACAAGCCGGGCAGAATCTGCCGAGGACGCGCAACGAACCCCGCAGTGAGAATCTAGACCGCGCCTGCGCCGACGGAGGTCGGCTGCAAGGCATCGTGCTGCGCAAGAAGCCCGGCGTGATCCGGGTGCAGTTCGAGCGCACGCTGAACACATTCGCACGCTTCAGCCCGACGCTCCAACGCCAGGAGACAGACCACCAGATTTTCCCACGCCTCGGCGTATCCAGGATGCTTGGGGAGTGCGCTGCGCAAATGACTCACGGCCTCCGCATGACGGCCTGAATCAGCCAATGCCATGCCGAGAAACAAACGGCATTGGGATGCAGCCGGCTGGAGTTGAAGCGCGCGTGTCAGCAGTTGCACCGCCTGCTCCAAGTGTCCGCCACGCTGAAACGCGAGCGCCCCCGAGAGAAACCAGCCATCAAAGAGCCGCGGCGCACTGCGACGGACCTGCGCGTAGAGACGCTCCGCCTCGTCGTGTTGTCCCGACTGGTGAAGCTGCAGGGCTTGGTTCAGGGTGATTTCGAGTTTCTTGCGCTTCATGCGGTGGTGCGTTTGACGGATGGCTGTTCAGCTGAAGCGAGAAGGAGACGTGCTCAGCAAGCCCGAGCCCGGGGAAGATCAAATATCCCCGCCGCGCGCTCCCAGCCGCAAAGGCGCTCGCGATGCACCAGTTCCTTGATCGAGCAACGATCAGTTCCCCTGATCACCTGATCGAACGGTTCGTAACCGCCATGATCAAAATCGCTGGTCCCGCTTGGCCCATGCGCCGCAATGAGAATTTTTCGTCCATGGAAACATTGCAGATTCCGCGGCCGGCTCGCCGGATCCCGATCGAGCAGACAGAGGATGACATCCGGATACTGATCGGCAGGGATCTTGGCCAGCAGATCAGCCACATCATAGTCGCCCAAGGAGGTTCTCAGCGAACGCCACTGTCCATGCAGTGTCTGCGCATCCGGCCAATAAGGACCGGCCACCAGCTGCTCTTCGAACAAACGGAGCGGCAACTTGGGATGCTTGGCCGAGCAGGTTAAGATCAAAGCGCGCATGGCGCTTCTGTCCTGCAGAATATGCGCCCACTTCGCCCATACAGCCGGAATCGGCTGATTATTAAGGCGTAATATTTTTATTTCCCTACGTATTGCCGGGCAACCTGGCGATTGCACTGCATCGCAGGCAAAACCTGCCTCCTGCGCACGAATCCATTCAGACAAAAAAGAGGCCCGGTTCGTCTTTCGACAAACCGGGCCATAAACCTGGCAACGACCTACTCTCGCGGGACCTATCGTCCTACTACCATTGGCTGCTCGGGGCTTAACGGCCGTGTTCGGGATGGGAACGGGTGGAACCCCCGGCATGTGGTCACCAGGAAGGGAAACTCACGGCAGAGCCGGAGTAATTGGAAAAAGTTCAGACAGAGAACATTTAGTAAGGAGGTGAAATAAACGCCTAGAACTGAGAATCTGCATAAACCGGCAAGGTCATTAGTAGCAGTAAACTGAACGTATCACTACGCTTGCATTTCTGCCCTATCAACCGGGTGGTCTACCCGGACCTTGCACCGTCTTGCGACGGATTGAGATCTTATCTTGGGATGGGCTTGGCGCTTAGATGCTTTCAGCGCTTATCCCTTCCGAACATAGCTACCCGGCGCTGCCACTGACGTGACAACCGGAACACCAGAGGTTCGTCATTCTCGGTCCTCTCGTACTAGAGAATGAACCCCTCAAATCTCAAACGCCCACAGCGGATAGAGGACCGAACTGTCTCACGACGTTCTGAACCCAACTCGCGTACCACTTTAACCGGCGAACAGCCGGACCCTTGGGACCTTCTCCAGCCCCAGGATGTGATGAGTCGACATCGAGGTGCCAAACCGCGCCGTCGCTGTGAACGCTTGGGCGCGATCAGCCTGTTATCCCTAGCGTACCTTTTGTCCTATGAGCGATGGCGATTCCACATTCAACCACCGGATCACTTGAACCTGCTTTCGCAACTGCTCGACTTGTTGGTCTCACAGTAAAGCTCCCTTATACTCATGCGCTCTATAGCCCGATTACCGACCGGGCTGAGGGAACCTTCGTAATCCTCCGTTACTCTTTGGGAGGATTCCGCCCCAGAAAAACTGACCTGCTATCACTGTCCCACGCCCAGATGATGGGTCGAGGTTAGACGCCTAACAATTAAAAACTGGTATTTCATATTGCGACTCGGCCCGCCCCTGGAGGCAGGCTTCACAGTCTCCCAGCTATGCTACGTATTAAAAATCAAGCGACAATAACAGCTTACAGTAAAGGTGCATAGGGTCTTTCCGTCCTGCTGCGGGTAGGCGGCATCTTCACCGCCACTACAATTTCACTGGGCATCTCTCCGAGACAGTTGTCAACTCGTTACACGATTCGTGCGGGTCGGAACTTACCCGACAAGGAATTTCGCTACCTTAGGACCGTTATAGTTACGGCCGACATTCACGGGGGCTTAGACGCTGAGCTTGCACCCAACGCTTTCACCTTTCCGCATTGGTCACGTGTCACTCCCTATACGTCGTCTTGCGACTTAGCAGAGAGCTGTGTTTTTGCTAAACAGTCGGTTGACACTCTTATCTGCGGCCCCTCACGGGGCACCCCTTATAGCTAACATACGGGGTCAGTTTGCCGAGTTCCTTAGAGAGATTTAACCCACGCGCCTTAGAATACTCATCTATTCCACCTGTGTCGGTTTACGGTACGGGCACCCTACTGAATAGCCACGAAGCTTTTCCTGGAAGCTGAGCATCACACAAATTGCTTCGGCCGAAGCCTCCACTTTTCGTCGTGTTTCAGATACACCCGGTATTTTATCCCCAGGCAACCTACGCACTTGAACGAGAATCAGCGCCTCGCTCATGTTAGCTTTCTCCGTCACTCCTTGGCATCGAACTCCAATAAGGTGGTGCTGGAATATTAAACCAGCTGTGCATCGACTACTCCTTACGGCCTCGTCTTAGCTCCCGACTAACCCTGGGAGGACGAACCTTCCCCAGGAATCCTTGGAATTGAGGCGAGCCGGATTTAAACCGGCTTTATCGTTACTTATGTCTGCATTCTCACTTCCAAACGCTCCAGAGTCGGTTGCCCCTTCTCCTTCGCAGCATTTGGAACGCTTTCCTACCACTCACCTTGCGGTGAATCCATGGCTTCGGTACATAGCTTAAGTCCCGATCATTTTCGGCGCAATTTCGCTCGATGGGTCAGCTGTTACGCACTGTTTAAATGATGGCTGCCTCTAAGCCAACATCCCCATTGTCTAAGCAAAATCACATCCTTTTACACTGAGCTATGTTTTGGGACCTTAACCGATGGTTTGGATTGTTCTCCTCTCGACTATGAAGGTTATCCCCCACAGTCTGACTGCCGGGCTTCATTGAATGGTATTCGGAGTTTAATTAAGTTCAGTACCCCGGTAGGGGCCCTAGCTTATTTAGTGCTCTACCTCCACTCATCAGCGCCCGACGCTATACCCAAATATATTTCGGAAAGAACCAGCTATCAGGGGGTTTGATTAGTCTTTCGCTCCTAACCACAACTCATCCGACAATTTCTCAAGATTGACCGGTTCGGACCTCCACTTCGTGTTACCGAAGTTTCATCCTGGTCATGGTTAGATCACCTCCCCTTCGGGTCTATTCCCAGCAACTGAGCGCCCTATTCGGACTCGCTTTCGCTGCGCCTGCACCGCTGAGCGGCTTAGGCTTGCTACGGGGAATAACTCGCAGACTCATTATACAAAAGGCAGGCCGTCACCGCACGAGGCGGCTCCGACTGACTTGTTAGCAGATGATTTCAGTTACTATTTCACTCCCCTAACAGGGGTGCTTTTCACCTTTCCCTCGCGGTACTAGTTCACTGTCGGTCGTCATCGAGTATTTAGCCTTATGCCGTGGTCGGCATGGATTCACACGAAGTTTCACGTGCATCGTGCTACTCAGGATACCACTAGGTTTGCTTCGGTTTTCGAATACGGGGCTGTCACCCTCTTTGGCCCGACTTTCCAGACGGTTCCTCTAACCTAAGCATTCCATATTGTGGTCCTACAACCCCGTCAGGATAAATCCCGACGGTTTGGGCTCTTCCGCTTTCGCTCGCCACTACTAACGGAATCGATTCTCTTTCTTTTCC